>JGI12048J13642_10147796_pt1 | contig 118836 bp, 122 predicted proteins | sample ElkSlonscriptome_16_FD_13642 | JGI IMG/M metagenome (IMG submission 13642)
CGATCGGCTGGGGATCACCTCTCGCAGCCTCGTCGCGCTCGGTGCGCGCGGGGCCGAGCCGGTCTGAGCCTATTCGGCGGGCTCGGCCGCGACCGCCCGATCGCCCCGAATTCCCCCTTGCTGCCGCTGCGATCCAGCGCCTGCCGGGGCAACGCCGCCAAACCGGCGCGCAATCCGGCGCTTGAGGCGGCAGAGTGGCGCGGTGATGAGGCCGTTTTCCTCCATCCAGGCGTGATAGTCGCGATATTTGGGATCTTCGGCGAGGAGATGGGCTTCCTCGGTCTTTGCGCGCCAGAAATAGATCGCATTGACCACTGCGAGAAAGAAGCAATTGCGCAGCGCATCCACCGGCGAACCGCTCGTCACGAGGAAGGGCATGAAGATGCACCACCAGTAGAGGTTCTTCGAAAGATAGGCCGGGTGGCGTGTGTAGCGATAGGGGCCATTGGTGATGACCCCGCGATAGGTGAGATTGGAAAAGCGGATGCCGAAAATGAAGGTCGCCCAGGCATAGATCGCGGTCAGCACGACAAGCCAGGCAGCCCAGGCCCACAGCATCGGCTCATTGCCCGCCATCCAGTAATCCCACTTGGCGGTGTTTTCCTCGTACCAGAGCACCGAACCATTGCCCAGAATGCCCCAGTTGAACGGCGGATAGCACAGCAGCGCCGCCAGCCATCCGGCAAGCAAAGGATTGCCCGAGCGAATATGCGCATCGAGCGGGCGTAGTGTGAATAGATAACCCACTGTCCCGATCATCACATCGATCATGAAAAGAAGATTGATCAAGAGGACGCCCAGCTCGACCGGGTTATCGAGGATCGCGGCGGGATCGGATTCGACCACATAGGCAAACCCGCCGGGCAGGATCGAGATCATGAAGGCGCCGAAAAAACCCTTGATGATCCAGGCCCGCCAGTGCTTCTTGACCGGCTCGGGCAAAAATTGCTCGCGCCCGATCAGCATCGCGCCGAAATGCCAGGTGCCATCGCGCGGATCGACCATGAAGCGATCGAGCCAGATCGTATAGGGCACGCTCAACACGATCATCGGCACGATCGCAACGCTCAGCACGTTCATCGCGAACAGATAATCCCCGCCCCAATACCATCGGCAAACGGCATAAAAGGCCGCAAGGATCGCCCATGTCACCCAAAGCCCGGCGATCTTGGTGATCGAGATCGACAGCACTTCGGCAAGCGGGCGCTTGAGGCTCCAGTCAAGCCCGGTCGAGGCGCGCAAATGCACCCGGTCCACCAGCACCGACCAGATTGCCATGGGCGCTGCAGCAAAGACGATTGCCATCAGCGCTGCATTGGGGCCCGAGAGCACGCCGCGATCGCTCGGCAGGCCCAGCCCGTCCTCGATCAGCGGGAAGGTGCGGCAAAACAGGATCCAGGCCGCAAGCCCCAGCAGTCCGGCAATGCCGACCCCTGCCGAAACATCGCTCGGCGGCAGCGCGGCGCTGGCGGCCTTGTGAGCGGCTGCCGCACGCCCGTGGGCAGGAAGATCGCCAGAAGGGCTGGCAGGGTCGTTTGCGTGATCCATGACCCTCGCGCGTTAGCGCCAAAAGGTTAAGGTCGCGCTTTTGCTTTTCGCCCTGTCCCGCGCGCGCACAGCGGCGCGGCGATCGTTAACGCGGCTTCGGCCTCGCGCACCTTGCCGGCCTAGCGAAAGGCGTGGATCGTCCCGCCGTCGTCGAGCACGTAGAGGTAATTGTCCGCCACGATCGGCGCGAGGCTGATCGAGGTGTCGATGTCGGTGAAAAGCTGCGCTGAACCCTCGCCCGCGCTCACCCGCCAGATCTCCCCGCGCGAGCTCGCGACCCACAATTGCCCGCCCGCAAGCACCGGCCCGGTCCAGAAGATCGGGTCCTTCTTCTTCTCCTCGTTGCGATAGCGCGCTAGCTGGGTGATCCAGCGCACGCGACCCGTCGAACGGGCAATCGCGAGCAGGCGCGCATCATCGGTCAGCGTGAAGATCCATTCGCCCGCGATCGCCGGGGTCGAGATGCCGGCAAGGTTCAATTCCCAGATGCGCTGCCCGGTGACGAGCTCATAGGCCGCCATACGCCCGCCCTGGCCCAGCGCATAGACACGGCCGGAATCGATGATCGGATCGGCATCGATATCTGTCAGCGAGGAAACCTGTGTCGAAATGTTCGTCCGCGCGAGCGCATCGGACCACAGCGTACGGCCATTCTCGTAGCGATAGGCCGAGAGCTCGCCGCTCGAATAGCCCGCAATGATCGTGCCCTGCCCGGCAGCGGGAGCGGCAACGCCGAACACGCCGCTTTGCGTGGTCGAGCCGCTTTCATCCCACAACAGCTCACCATTGCGCTCATCGAGCGCGATGATCTGGTTGTCCTGTGTCATCACGTAGATCTGACCGAAGGCGATCGTGGGTGATCCGCGCAAGGGGCCGGCGGGCTTGACCTTCCAGAGCAGCTCGCCGGTTTGCGCGTTCTTGGCCTTGACCTCGCCCAAGCCGTTGGTCGCGTAGATCTTGCCGCTGTCATAGCTGACCCCGCCGCCAAACGCGCTCGGCCGATTCTCATCGCTCATCTCGTCTTCGGCGCGTTCCCAGATCTTGCCGCCCGTCTTCTTGTCGAACGCATGGATCACGCCGTCCGTATCCTCGACGAACAGCATGTTGCTGCCCACGACCGGCGAAGCGCCGAGCCGCTGACGATTGGTCGATCCGGCAATGCTTGCACGCCACACCGGCGCGGGGTTCTCAGCCAGCGCGAGATGGCCATAGGACTTGCTCGCCGAGCCGCCGACCTGCGCCCATTCGGTGTTGGCGACCGCCGGGGGCAGCACAACGCTGACATTGGCGAGCGCTGGATCGACCTCAGTCCCGCTCTCGATGCGCGAGAGGATCGGCATGCGTTCGCCCACGGTTGGCGTCGTCTTCTTCGCCGAGCCGAACAGGCCATTGCCCGCGCACCCTGTCAGCATGGCGGCGATCATTCCGGCGACAAGCGCCGGGCGCGCGGCCCTCAGGGCGCGGGCTTGCGTTAGTGAAACTCGTCTCATCATATCTGCGTCCAAGTCTTCTTCGCGTTGCAACCTTCGTGCACCGGCTTCGCCGTGCGTGCCGCTTTAGCGGCCCGGTGCACCCGCAGCCCCCACTGCGCCATTGCCGCCAACGCCCGCACGGGGGACACCGGCGGCTTCCTCTTCCAGCAATTGCTCGACATCCTCAATGGCATCGACGCCCAGCAGCCCGGCCATCTGGCGTGCGCGCGCGCTCAGCGTCTCGGGCAGTTCCTCGTCCTTTGCCATCGCGGCAAACAGCGCGCCTGCCGACTGCCGGTCGCCCGCCTCGAGATGGGCGATCGCGGTGAGCTCGGCCGCGCTGCCGAACAGCGCATGGCCTGGCACCGCCAGATCCTTGAGCCGCTCGATCACTTCGGCCGGTTCGCGCTCATCGAAATTGGACGAAACCTCGCGCACCCGGGCCAGATCGCGCAGCGCCTGCGGCGCGCCTTCATCATCGGCGATCTGTGCAAACAGTTCGACCGCGCGGGTGACATCGCCCTGTTCGAGCGCGGCATTCGCCTTGAGAAACCGCGCTGCGGTGCGGATGCCGGGCGTCTCGGAATCGAGCAGCGGATCGGCGCGTTCCCCCGCCGTCGCAAAATCATTGGCCTGCGCATAATCGAGCGCGCTCACCAGCGCGTCCGACTCGGCCTCGAGCGCGGCCTCCTTCTGCGCATCCCAGAACAGATAACCGCCCATCCCCAACAGGCCGACAGTGACCAGGGCGAGGATCGCAAGACCATATTTCTTGAGAAATTGCGCGGTATCGTCCTGCCGCACGGCTTCGTCGATCTCGCGGATGAAGACCTCGTCCTCGGCCGAAGGCTTGCCCGGGCTGGAGGGCGAAGGCGGGGTCTTTGCTGGAGGTTGCGCCACGGCTGAGTGAGGATCCTGATCGATTATTGTCGCAAGAGGTCAAGGTGAGCGCGTCTTTAGGGATCAGGGCCGCGCTAGGCAATGCCGTGTCGACGCGCGCGCTCTCGTAACCGGGCAAGGGGGATGCAGAAGAGCGCGTGAATGGCGGATGAAGCGACAGCGCGTGCCCGGCGCGGTCTCAGAAATCGTGGCCCAGATGGCGGGCATAAAGCGCGCGATAGCGCTCTACCATCGTCGCCTCATCATACTGCTCGCGCGCCTTTTGCTGGTTGGCCTTGCCCAGTGCCTTGCGCAAGTCCTCGTCCTCCGCCAGCTCGGCAAGCACGGTGCCAAGCACCTCTGCATCGCCCGGCGGGCTGATGAAGGGCTCGTTCTTTTCAGAGACGATGCTGCGTACATCGCCCACGCCGGGCGCGGCGACCGGGAGGCCCGCAGCCATCGCCTCGATCAGCGAAAGCGGGAACTGCTCGCTCTTGGACGAAAGCGCAAAGATATCGAACAAGCCGATGATCTTCGCCGGATCGCCGACATTGCCGGGCAGGTGAACCCGATCCTCATGGCCAGCCTGCTGCGCGGCCTGCTGGATCGCCTCGCGCGCCTCGCCTTCGCCCAGGATCACGAGATGCCATTGCGGCGGGAGCCTGACAAATGCCTTCACCAGCTGGTCGAGCTGCTTGACCGGGCGCAGCGCCGCCATCGTGCCGACCCATTTCTCGCCCGGCCGTTTGACCACGCGGAAATTGCCCGGCCTGGGCTTGGCGGCAAAAGCCTTGGTGTCGATCCCGTTGGGGATGCGCGTGATGCGGCTCTCCGGCTGATGCCAGCGCCGCAGCGCGATCGTCTCGAGCGTCCGGCTCGGCACGACCAGCCCATCGGCAGCCTCGAGCGCGATCCGGCGATAGGCGCTGCGTATGCGCCGGTTGCGCTCGCCATCGGCCTGTTCGAAGCCATCTTCATGGTGAATGAGCGCAGGCAGGCCAAACGCCTTGCCAAACACGGTGTGCGCCATGACAACATCCATCGCGCCCCAATTGTAGGTCAGGATGAGATCGAAGGGTTGCAGCGCCCTGGCGATCGTCACCAGCCGTCCGGGCGAGGGAAACCCGCTGAGCTTGGGGAAGTCCTTGGGGTAATGCACCTTGATGCGCCGATCGACGAGTTCGCGCGCCTCGAGGCGATCCTCCATCCCAGACACGACCGTGTGCTCGAGCCGCTTGCCAAAGGCATTCATCAACTGGGCCGCGCGCCGCTCTTTGCCTCCGATCGCGAAGGTGGAATGGCAATGCAGCACATGCGGGACGCTGCCACCCGCCCTGCCCGCGTGCTCGTTTGTCACAGGTCAGTGCTCATCAAAGCCCGGCGATCAGAGCATCGATCGCCGCGCGCACTTCGGGCTCGTCGAGCGTGGGCGCATGGCCCACATCGGGCACCGTGATCGCGCGCATGGCGGGATTGCGTATCCCCATCTGCTTGACGGTCTCCTCGCTCAGCAGGTCCGAGAGCCCCCCGCGCACCAGCAGCATCGGCACATCGCGCAAGCCTTCAAAGGCAAGCCAGAGCTTGGCCGGAACGGCATTGTCCGCCTGCTGGAAGGGTTCGGCGATCGCCATGTCGTAATCATAACTGATCCGCCCGTTCTGGCTCACCACCATGTTGCGCTTGGCCATTTCGAGCCAGGCCTCGATATCCCATTCGGGAAAGGCATCGCCATGCGTCTCGCACAGGGCGCGCGCGGCATGCATCCAAGTGGGATAGCTGCGCCCCTGGCCAACATAGCCGCCGATCCGCTCGAGCCCGGCCGGGTCGATCTCGGGGCCGATATCGTTCATCACCACTGCCTCGATCCGCCCCGGCCTGGCCGCGGCCATCAGCATTGTCATCAGCCCGCCCATCGACGTGCCGATCGCGATGAAACGCTCGATCCCCTCCTCGGCGAGCAGTTTCTCGACATCGGCGACATATTGCTTTGGCGCGTAACTTTTCGAATCGGGCGCATAATCGGAATTGCCGCGCCCGCGCATCTCGGGCACGATCACCCGGCGCCATTGGGAAAGGTGCTCGGCGAGGGCGGCGAAATCGCGCGAATTGCGGGTCAGCCCGTGGAGACACAGGATCGGGGCCGCCGCGCTGCCTTCGGGCCCGGGATAATCGCGGAAGAACAGCTCGAGCCCGTCCTCGCTGGTCCAGTGTCGTTCGTTGTAGGTATCCGCCATCTTCGTTTGCCCGCCATCGCTATCGCTGGCGCGCTATAATCGGGGGGATCGCACGGTTGCAAGCCGCACCCGTCATCCCCACACTGCGCTTGCATGAGCATTGCGTTCTTTCCCGAGCATTATCGCCCCGATCCTGCGATCACCGCGCTTGCCCCGTGGCTGGGCGAACCGGTCGACGCAGCCGATTTTCCGGCAGCCACGATCCGCCTGCGCAATGATCGCGCGGCGCGCAGCGTTGGTCTTGACGGGCTGAGCGATGGGGACTGGATCGCCCATTTTGCACGGTTCGAGCCGCTGCCCGGCAATCTGCCGCAGCCGCTTGCGCTCAAATATCATGGTCATCAGTTTCGCGTGTACAATCCCGAGATCGGCGATGGGCGCGGCTTTCTGTTTGCACAGCTGCGCGATGAGACGGGCCGCCTGCTCGATCTGGGGACCAAGGGATCGGGCCAGACCCCGTTCAGCCGCGCGGGCGACGGGCGGCTTACGCTCAAGGGCGCAGTGCGCGAGATACTCGCGACCGAGACGCTCGAGGCGCTCGGCGTCAACACATCGAAGACCTTCAGCGTGATCGAAACAGGCGAGAAGCTGTGGCGGAACGACGAGCCGAGCCCGACGCGCTCGGCGGTGATGGTGCGGCTGTCGCATTCGCATATCCGCATCGGCAGCTTCCAGCGCCTGCTCGCGCATGAGCAATCGGACGAGATGGCCGAATTGATCGACTATTGCCTCACGCAGTTTCCAGGCAATCCCCCGCCAGGCGATGCGCCCGCGCGCGAAGAGCCCGCCGTCATCCTCATGCACCAGGTGGTCGAACGCATGGCCGATCTCGCCGCCAGCTACATGGTTGCAGGCTTCGTTCACGGCGTGCTCAACACCGACAACATGAACATCACCAGCGAAAGCTTCGATTATGGCCCGTGGCGCTGGCTACCCGCCTGGGATCCGGGCTTCACCGCGGCCTATTTTGACCATGGCGGGCTCTATGCCTTTGGCCGCCAACCCGAGGCGATCCACTGGAATTGCGGCCAGCTTGCCGTTGCCTTGCGCCTCCATGCGGAAAGTGCGCCGCTGATTGCCGCGCTCGAGCGGTTCGGCCCGCTCTATATGGAGGCGATTGCGCGGCGCTGGTGCTGGCGGCTGGGGATCAAACCGCGCGGCACCGAAGATGACGCTCAGCTCGTCTCCGCCTGCGAGAAGGCGATGCGCGAGGCGCGCACCGGGCCCGATGCCTTCTTTTTCGCGCATCGCGGCGGGCGCGGCGCGGATGGCGAGCTTGGCGAGCTCTTGAGCGCCTACAGCCCGATCGAGCATGACCATCCCTATTGGCGCGGGGAAGAGCCCGAGGCGATGCTGATCGACGAGGTCGAGGCGATCTGGTCGGCGATCGACGAGCGCGACGACTGGGCGCCGCTCGAGGCCAAGATCGCAGCTCTTCGCGCGATGGGGCATGCGCATGGCCAGCCCCCGCATCCCGCCGGCCATGGCCCTGCCGCGCACGCCGCCTGACCGATAAAGCTCGCAGGGATGGCCCCTGAATGGCGGGGGCCAGGCAGCGCCGCGCCCTGTTCATTTCATTCAGGAATTGTGCGACTGGAGGATTGACGAAGGGCAGGCTATGATGCCTGATGGTGTGCCCCTCGGGGCCTGCCCAAGTCACGCATGCCAAGGGGGAACACAGCGCGGTGACCGAGCCCCAGCTCATCTCTTACGAACCGGCAACCGGCGCGGAAATCTGGCGCGGTGCGCCCGGCGATGTCGATGCCGCCGCTGCGCGCGCGCGCGCCGCCTGGCCTTCCTTCGCAGCGCTTGCGCTCGGCACACGGATCGAGATGACCCGCCGCTTTGCCAACGAAGTGCGTGCGCGCGCCGATGAGATGGCCTCGCTGATCGCGCGCGAGGCAGGCAAGCCCCTGTGGGAAGCGCGCACCGAAGTCGATGCGGTGGTGGGCAAGGTCGATGTCTCAGTCAACGCCTATGCCGAACGCACCGGCAAGAAGAAGTTCGACAGCGCGCTGCAAGGCACCGCCGCGGTGCGCCACAAGCCGCATGGCGTGATGGCGGTGCTCGGGCCCTACAATTTCCCGGCACATCTGCCCAATGGCCATATCATCCCCGCGCTCATCGCGGGCAATGCGGTAATTTTCAAGCCTTCGGAAAAGACCCCGGCGGTGGGCGAGATGCTGGTCTCTTGCCTTCATGCAGCGGGCGTGCCCGAAGATGTCTGCCAGCTGCTGATCGGCGGGCCGGATACAGGCAAGGCGCTCGTTGCGCATGCGGGAGTCGATGGCGTGCTGTTCACCGGCTCGGCGCAGGCGGGCATCGCGATCAACCGCAAGCTTGCGACCAATCCGGGCAAGATTGTCGCGCTCGAGATGGGCGGCAACAATCCGATCGTGGTGATCGATACGCCCAAGCTTGCCGATACCGCCGCGCTGATCGTGCAGAGCGCATTTACCAGCGCCGGCCAGCGCTGCACGGCGGCGCGGCGCCTGATCGTCAAGGAGAGCGTTTATGACGATCTCATGGGCGAGCTAACATCGCTTGCAAAGCGCCTGCTCGTGGGCGATCCGATGGGCGAACCGCAGCCTTTCATGGGCCCTGTCATCGATAATGACACCGCCGAGCGGCTGAGCGAGGCGTTTCTCACCCTGGTCACGGCAGGTGGCAAGGCGCTGCTGCACATGCGCCGGACCTATCCCGATCTGCCCTTCCTCACCCCCGGTATCATCGATACCACCGCCTTGCCCGAACGGCCAGATATCGAACTGTTCGGCCCGATCCTCCAGGTCGTGCGCGTGCCCGATCTTGATGCCGGAATCTCCGAGGCAAACAATACCCGCTTTGGCCTGTCAGCCTCGCTGATCGGCGGATCGCCCGAGGATTATGGCCGGTTCTGGGCCAATATCCGCGCCGGGATCATCAACTGGAACCGCCCGACCAATGGCGCGAGTTCCTCAGCGCCGTTTGGCGGGATCGGCCTATCGGGCAATCACCGCCCTGCCGCCTTTTATGCTGCAGATTATTGCGCCTATCCGGTCGCGAGCACCGAGATGGACCAGCCGCGCGGCAATATCGGGGTCGGATTGCGGGATTGAGCCGCCGGTCGCCTGGCGCTCGCGGCGCGAAACGCAGTGCGCGCCTTACCGCTCTTTCCAATAAACCAGATCGACATAGGTGAGATTGCCGCTCGCGCCGCGGGCATGGACCTCGAAATGTTCGCTGGCCCGCCCCGCGATCACGATCGGCTCGGGCGCATCAAAATAGCGCGGCTCGAGCCCGGCGCGCTTCGCTGTGTTGAAATGGTATTGCAGGACATCCCTCGCCGCTGCCGGCGTTGCGTAGCGCACGAGCCGCATGGTGCAGCGCGCCCTATCCGCTGCCGCTGCCGTGCGCACCATGCCATGCGGCATCACCCGCGCGGCTGCGGGCAGATCGGCGGCATGGGCAAAGTCGCCCGAAACATCCCTGCGACAGTCAGCCGGGGCATCGAGCGCAGCCAGCACTCCGATCGCATCCCACACCTGCGCAAGATCGACGAGGCCGTCTGCGCTTTGTGGTTCGGGCAGATCGTCCATCGGCCCGTCTTCGAGCAGCTCCATGCGCGCAGTCTCGCGCGCGCGGTTGGCACTTTCATCGGTGCGCTCAAAGGAGGGGAGCGCGTGATCATGTCCGATGGTGATCGCCGCGTTGGCCTCGTTGCGATGGGAGAGGTCGGGATCGATCATCAGCGGATCGTTCAGCGCCCGCGCAACTTGCGGATCAATCGTGTTCACGATCGAGGCTTTGCCCGGCTCATCTGCATTGCCGCAGCCCGCCAGCACGAGCGCGGCGCAGCCTGCAAGAGCGGCAGAAATGCGAAGGGCGGCAAGACCGGGCATCGCGTCGCTCATGACAGAATCTGGTTAAGAAAAGCTGGTTTGCCCCCCTTGCGCCAGGCCACTGATCATGCCCCTTGAGGACGCCGATGTGAAAACGCCCCCATGCCCCGGCTGGAGCATGAGGGCGCCTTCCGCGGCAGGTGGACGCCGCGCCTGGGACCATCGGTGGGAATGGCCCAAGATCAAATTCGTTAAAGAGAACGGCACAAGGCCGTCTTTGCCCATCTATGTTCATCTATACAGGCATTAACCTGAACGCGGCTGCATCGCCCCTGACAGCGCCTGTTCACGATTGCGCAAATCGCGCCGAGCCTTGCCCTGTGCGAGGCCTCGCCGCGCTTGAACACGCGGCCCACCACGCCTAATCGCCTGCCCTGATCATGCGCGATGAACCTATCCCCCAGCCCGCCTCGGGCCTGCCGGCCGCCCTCGGCGCCTACATCATCTGGGGCTTCCTGCCGCTTTATCTGATGCTCGTTTCATCAGTGCCGCCGTTCGAATTCGTCGGCTGGCGGATCATCTGGACGCTGCCCTTGTGCCTGATCATCGTTGCAGCGCGGCGCCAGTTTCCCGCCTTGCGCCGGGCGCTCGTAAATCCGCGCATGCTCGGCCTGCTGCTGCTCAGCGCCACGCTGATCGGGATCAACTGGTTCACCTATATCTGGGCAATCGTGAACGTCGAAGTCTATGCCACCAGCCTTGGCTATTATCTCAACCCGCTTATCAACGTGCTGCTGGGCACGCTCTTTCTGGGTGAGCGCCTCTCGAAATGGCAATGGATCGCCGTCGCCCTGGCGGGCAGCGCAGTCGCGATCCTGGCAGCGGGCGCGCTCACCAGCCTCTGGATCAGTCTCACGCTCGCTTTCAGCTTCGGCTTCTATGGCCTTGTTCGCAAACAGGTTGATGTCGGCGCGCTGCCGGGACTGACAATCGAGAGCGCAATCCTGCTCCTGCCTGCAAGCGCAATCGCCGCCTCCTATGCGCTGAGCGAGCAAGGCACGGTGTTCGGCGCCGATCCGATGATGACCGCGCTCATCATCGCCTCGGGGATCGTGACGGCGGTGCCGCTCATGCTGTTCGCAGTGGCGGCGCGGCGCATGCCCTATTCGACGCTGGGCTTCATCCAGTATCTTGCGCCCACGATCGTCTTCCTGCTCGGGCTCACCGTGTTCGGCGAGGAATTGGAGCCTGCGCAGCTGGCAAGCTTCCTGCTGATCTGGCTGGCGGTCGCGATCTTCGTCGCCGATCTCATGTGGCGCGCGCGCAAGGCCCGGGCACAGGCTGCCGCCGCCCGTGTGCGCCCCGCCTGACGCCGCCGCCAACACCGCCGAGCGAACATGCAAAAAACCGCCTTTCTCGCTTGTGAAACCACGCTCCCCGATCCCGCTGGCAACCGCGAGCGGCGCAGCGATGCCTTCGAACACGACCTGATGATTGCCGCGCTCGAGCCGGCCTTCGCGGTCAGCGGCCTCGAACTGGTCGTGATCGACTGGGAGGCCCCGCTCGAAGCCTTTGTCGGGATCGACCATGCATTGCTCGGCACTTCATGGAATTATCAGGATAAATCCGATGCCTTTCTCCAAAAGCTCGAATTGCTCTCAGGCAGCGGCATCGCGGTGCACAATCCGCCAGAGCTAGTCCGCTGGAACATCGCCAAGACCTATCTGAAGGAGCTCGCCGCAAACGGCGCGCCCACGATCCCGACCCTCTGGCACAGCCGGGTCGATGCAGCACGGGCGCACGCCGCGATGGACGCGCTGGGCTGCGACACACTTGTCGTCAAGCGCCAGATCGGGGCGGGCGCGATCGGGCAGCAATTGCTGAGGCGCGGCGAGATTGCAGCGGACTGGTCGTTCGATCAGCCCGCCATGCTCCAGCCCTTCCTCCCTTCAATCGCGCACGAGGGCGAATTCAGCTTCATCCTCATCGACGATGCACTCAGCCATGCGCTGACCAAGCATGCAAAGCCGGGCGATTATCGCGTTCAGTCGATGTATGGCGGCTTCGAGCGCGTGCATCAGCCCGATAGGGCCGAGCGCGAAGCCGCGATGGCGGTGATCGCCGCCCTGCCCTTTCCCCCGCCGCTCTATTCCCGCGTCGATATGGTCCGCCTCGAGGATGGCGCGCTCGCGGTGATGGAAGTCGAGCTGATCGAACCCTATCTCTATCCCCAACAGGGCCCGGCGCTGGGCGAACGTCTTGCCAGGGCCCTTGCAAGGAGGATTGGATAGATGTCGATGAAGCCCACCCATCTTGCCGAGCGCGCCCTTGTAAGGGTGAGCCCACGCGAAGCGGGCGAGGACGTGCGCGGGTTCGTGCAGGGGCTCGTGACCAACGATGTTTCGGGCGCGCTGCCGGTCTATGCCGCGCTGCTGACCGCGCAGGGCAAGGCGCTGTTCGATTTTATCGTGTGGGATGGCGGTGATGGTTCGCTGCTGCTCGATTGTGAGGCGAGGGTGGCAGATGATCTTGCCAAGCGCCTCTCGCTTTATCGCCTGCGCCGCGCGATCGACATTGACCGTGAGGAGGCGCTGTTCGCACACTGGTCGAGCGAGCCGCATGATGGCGCTACCCCCGATCCGCGGCTCGCCGCTCTAGGTTATCGCTGGCTGAGCGAGCAGGCGGGCGAAAGCGCCGATGCGGCCTGGCGCGCCCATCGTCTCGCGCTTGGCGTTCCCGAGGGGAGCATTGAGCTGGGCGATATCCTGTGGCTCGAGACCAATGCAGTCGAGCTTTCAGGGGTGAGCTTCGAGAAGGGCTGCTATGTCGGCCAGGAAAACACCGCGCGGATGAACTGGCGCCAGAAGGTCAACCGGCGGCTTGTTGTTGTGCCGCTGGCCCGGTCGGATGAAAATCGCCGCCGGATCGCCTATCCCGAGCTCGGGCTCGCGATCGATCATCTGCGCGTTGGCGATCTCGATCCCGCGCAGCTGCCCGATTGGCAGAAGGTGAATATCCCGGCCTAGCCGCGATAATGCGCCGCCATGGAAGCCTCGAGATTGGCGGCAGCGCGCTCGCGCGCGGTATCGCGCGGCAGGCCAAGCGATTTCGCCAGCGCCGCCCCGATCAGCGCATCGCCCAGCGCGAGCAGGACGAGGCTGAGCGTATCCTTGTGGACATGCATTTCATCGCCGTGAATCTCCGCTTCGCCCGGCGCGATCTCGTCAACCAGATCGAGGATCGTCGAGATGATCGGATCGAGCGCATCCTCATTGCCGGTCAGCAGCATCCAACTCGTGAGCGCGCCTGCACCCTCGCGGTCAAACGCATCGAAGGCAAGGTCGACCACTTCGCGCGCCGATCCCAGCCCCGCGCGGCTTGCGCGCACGGCCTCTATGATCGTGTCGCACACCGTGCGGGCAAGATGCTGGGCGAGCGCCTTCTGCAGGCCCGAGGCCGAGCCGAAATGATGCAGGAGATTTGCATGGGTGCGCCCGATCCGCGCCGCGACCGCCTTGAGCGTGACCGATTGCGGGCCGGTTTCGATGAGCAGCGATCGCGCCGCTTCCAACGCGAATTGCCGAGATTCTTCAGGCGTTAAACGTTTCCGCGATGTCATCCCAAGGCGCTTAGTCGCAAACCGCACCATGCTCAAGCGCGCGCCGTCCCCGCAGCACAAGCCGCGCTGCGAGCCCTCCTCAGGCCGCAGCGCGGCTTGTGGGATCAGGGGTTCTACGAGGCGCGAGGGTCCGCCGCTTACAGAGGGCGTCGCCGCGCTCCGCGCCCAGATCGCGGGCATATTCGATCGTCATCGCCTCTTCTCCCCGACCGCAGCTATACCGCTGGACCAACCGGCCAGTCTGCTCAAAGCCGAGCTTTTGCAGCACCCGGCCCGACGCGGGATTGTCCTTGAAATGCGAGGCGACCAGCCGCCTGTGGCCGAGTGTTTGCGCAATCGCAATCACGGCGCGGCCCGCTTCGGTCGCATAGCCCTGGCTCCAGTGTTCACGCGCGATCCAGTATCCCAGTTCGAGCGCCTGGGAAGGCTCCTCGCTCTCTTCATCCACCGGACCGATCCCGATGCAGCCCACAACGCAGGCATCCGCCGCGCGCGTCATCACGAAGCGCGGGTGAAGTGGCTCGCTTGGCAGGTTGGCGAAGGCCCGCGCATCGTCCTCGCGATAGGGCCATGGCGCGCGCGAAAGGTTGCGCACGATGGCCTGCTCGGCGATCCCGGCGAGGATCCCCCTCCAGTCTTCCGGCCAGACCGGCCGCAGCAGCAATCGTTCGCTTCTGTGAAACACCGACATTTCCTCTCTCGCTCCGCACATGCATATAACGCACGAACAAAGCGTTTTCATGGCCGCGACCTATCGGGAAGCGGCGAAACGAGGGAGAAATGCGAAGAGGGAGACGGCTCCCCCACTTGTGGCGGGGTGGCCTGTCTCCCTCTGCGATGCCGGTTTTACATTCCGGCCAGGACCGCCCCCGATGGACGATCCTGTCAATGAACCGTCCGGTTATTCAGCCGCCTCGGCAATCATGTCTACCGATACGTATTTGCGGTTTTGCTTGCCCGTATGGAATCGCACCACACCTTCTTCGAGCGCGAACAGGGTGTGATCCTTGCCCATGCCGACATTGGTGCCGGGATAGAACTTGGTGCCGCGCTGACGCACGATGATGTTGCCGCCGATCACGTCCTGACCGCCGAACTTCTTCACACCGAGACGACGACCGGCTGAATCGCGACCATTGCGCGATGAACCGCCTGCTTTCTTATGTGCCATGGTTCAAACGTCCTTTGTTTACTTGTCTTTGCCCGAGGCGGCTTCGGCCTGATCGACCTTGGCGCGCGGCGGCTTGCCGTCGAGCAGTTCCTGCGCCTGCACGGCCCACTCGTCCTTGATCGGGCGATTGCCGAGCTTCAGTTCATCGTTCCACTTGTTCGCGGTTTCCTCGTCCCACGCGGCGATGGTCTCGAGGCTTTCGATGCCAGCGGCGCGCAGCTTCTTCTCGATGCCCGGGCCCACGCCCGAGATGAGCGAGAGATTGCCCTTGTCGATGCCGGCAGCTTCCGTCTTGGTTGCGGCCTTCGCCTCGGCCATGGGCGCTTCGTCCTTCTTGGATGCAGCGGCCTTCTTGGGCGCAGCCTTCTTCGCGCCGCCCGTGCCCACATCGGTGATGCGCAGCAGCGTCATCAGCTGGCGATGGCCGTTCTTGCGGCGATAATTGTGGCGGCGGCGCTTCTTAAACACCACAACCTTCTCGCTTTTCGCCTGGGCGATGATCTCGGCTGAAACGGTGACCTTGGCGGCATCGGCGATTGTGTCGCCTTCTCCGGCCAGCAGGACATCGTCGAGCGTGATCGTCTCGCCGGCCTCGCCCGCGAGCTTCTCAACGGCAATCTTATCTCCGGCGGCAACCCGATATTGCTTGCCGCCCGTGCGCACTATTGCGAACATGGCTTTAAACTCTCAATTCTGCGGTGGTCCTACGCCTGCGAGAAAAGCACGCCGCGCGAACAGCCCAATCAAATCATAACGCGGCGCTGACCAAGCCAGCCCCGGGAAGAGGGGTGCCGTTAAGGCAACGCGCCGCGCAAGTCAACGCCCAACTCACCGCTTCAAGCGAGGCCCGGCCCGGCCGATACAAATCTTTGACCTTGCGCAAAGTCATGATAGTTGATCGCAGGGATCATGAATATATCAGCCATCGCCCGATTGATCGTTCTGAGCAGCGCCGGGCTGACAGCATGCGCCGCGCCCCCCGGAAAGTATCCCGACTTCGCAATTCCCGAGCCCGCCGAAAATGGTCGAGTGAGCGGGACGCTGTCCCCGTTCGAGGAAGGCTCGATCCCGGACCCTGGCCAATCCGCAGAGCCGTTGCCCGAGCAGCTCGATGAACGGATCGCTGCCCTCAACACGGCCGGCGAGGAGGCCCAGCGCGCCTTTGCACAGGCCAGCGCACAAGCCGCGCGGCTTGTGGAAGCGGCGCGCGGGGCAGATCCGCAATCCGAAAGCTGGATGCGTGCGCAAGTCGCCCTGGCTGATCTCACGGCGCATCGCAGCCGCACGAGCCTTGCGCTAGCCGATATCGATCTTATTTCATCGCGCGCACAAGTGAATGTGCCCAGCCAGGATGCAGCCCGGTCCATCGCCGATGCGCAGACCCGGCTTGCCGGCTATCTCGCCGAACAATCGCGCATCCTCACCCAACTCTTCGAAAACCTTGGAGCTTGACGAGAACCCATGGCCACCCAGCAACTCTCCTGCGCTGAATGTCCCGTCCGCGAGACGGCGGCCTGTGCGGTCCTCACCCCTGAAGAGCGCGAAGCGCTGGCTGCTGCCGGGCGCACCCGCGAACTCGGGCGCGGCGAGATGCTGTTTGCAGCCGGAGACGAAGATGCCGCCTGCGCAACGCTGGTGAGCGGTGCGCTCAAGGTTTCGGCGTTCGATGCCGAGGGCCATGAGCAGATCCTTGCGCTGGTTCATCCAGCGGGCTTTATCGGCGAATTGTTTGCGCCCTATGCGCATCACGATGTGGTCGCGCTCACACCGAGCCGCCTGTGCACCTTTGCCCGGCGCGATATCGAGGCGGCGATCGAGCACTATCCCGCGCTTGCCCGCGCGCTGCTGCGGCGCAGCCAGGAAGATCTGCTGGCGACGAGGGCCCTGCTCGAGCTCACCGGCCATGCGAGCGCTGAAGCCCGCCTTGCCGCATTGCTGCATGATTTTGCGGTCGCAGCAAGCCAGTCCTCCTGTCATCCGGCCCGGACCTTCGAGCTGCCGCTGACACGCGGTGATATCGCCAACATGCTGGGCCTTACGATCGAGACGGTGAGCCGCAAGCTGGGCGAGATCGAGGACGCGGGCGCGATCATGCGCCAGGGCAAACGCGGGATCGATGTGCTCGATCATGCGCTGCTCGCTGAGCTGGCGGGGCGTTGACACAGCCGCCAGCGCCCCGCCGCGCGCCTTTCCGGATCGCGCCGCCCGCCTAGATGACGAACGCCGCGATCACCGCGATTGCGCAGCCCCAGACCACCACGAGCACCGGAAGAAGCAGCATCTGCACGCTCGCATCGCGCGCGCTGCAGCGCCCGGTGTGGGTCATGATGCCTTCGAGCTTGAAGCGCCCGAGGCTCATCGGCATCGAAGCGTTGTCCTTGAGCCTGACCCAGATCGCCGGAACACCGAAACCGGCGAGAACGAAACCGGCAAAGATCACCATCGGGATCGCCAGCATGGGCGCAGAAAAGCTCGCGAGCATGATTCCCAGAAAGCCGAGATAGCACCCCACTGTCAGCGCGAAGAGCGCGCTGGGCAGTTCGAAATTGCGATCGGTTTCAACCTGGTGGCGCCGCACGGCGGGTCTGGCGACCGGTTCGGATACGAGGCGGGCTTTGCCGGCCTCAAGCTTTGTCTGGATTTGCTCTGTCATCGCCGTTCTCCTTGGATCGAGGTGACCCTAGCCGACCGGTGTCATGCGTCTTTGACCTCGATCAAACGCTTCGATCACTCCGATCAGCGCCAGCGCGCGAGATCGCGATAGTCTTCCTCGCGCGGCTCGATCCAGCGCCACTGGCCGCCGCGGCGCTCGCGTTTCCAGAACCATGCCGCGCTCTTGAGGTGATCCATGCAGAAATCGACCGCCTCGATCGCGGGCCGGCGATGCCGCGCGGCAGCCGAGACGCACACGATCGGCTCGCCCGTGCGCAGCTCGCCGATCCGGTGAACCATCAGCAGGCCCATCAGATCGAACCGCGCAAAGGCCCGGTCTGCCAGATCGTGCATCCCCGGCAGGGTGAGCGGTTCATAATGGGTGAGCTCGAGCGACTCGACCGGCTCCCCTTCGCCATGGCGAACCTCGCCCACGAAAGTGCACACACCGCCCAGCCCCGGATTGGCCTGAGTGAACGGCCCGATCAGCGTGCCCGGAATGAACATTCTGTCCAGCAGCCGGATATCGCGCATCGCCTTGGCTCAACCACCGCTGACCGGCGGCAGCAGCGCGACCTCTTCGCCCGCCTTTGCCAGAAGCGCCGTCTTGTCGGCCAGAACGCGCCCCGCGCAGGCGACATTGATCCTCGGCTCGCGCAGCTGCCCGGCGATCTGCGGCCCGATCGCGGTGAGCAGCCCTGCCCAATCGAGCGGCGCGGGGACAAGGCGCGAGGGCTCGCCTGCGAGATCGCGCAAGGGGCCAAGGAAAACGATGGTGACTTCGCCCGCCATCTCAGCCCCCTGTCAGCGACATGTGACGCGGCTGCGCGGGCGCAGCGCCGCGCTCGTCCATGCGGAAATGATGGCGCTCGGGCTTGATCCGCATGGCTTCGTCGAGCGCCCTTGCAAGCTCTGCCTCCGGGTTCGCCGAACGCAGCGCGGCGCGCAGATCGACCCGCTCGGCCCCGCCAAGGCAAGGATAGAGCTGGCCCGTCGCCGTAACCCGCAGACGGTTGCAGCCCGCACAGAAATTGTTCGAATGCGGAGTGATCAGGCCGAGCCGCCCTCCGGTCTCGGGAATGTCGAAATAGCGCGCTGGACCGCCCGTGGTCGCATCGCTGGGCACAAGCGTCCAGCGCTGCTCGAGCTGGGCCCTCAACCGGTCGAGCGGGAGGAACTGGTCGAGCCGTTCCTCCTCGATATCCCCCAGCGGCATGACCTCGATCAGCGTCACATCATGCCCCTGCGCGTGCGCCCATGCGATGAGATCGCGCAGCTCCTCCTCGTTGATCCCCTGGAGCGTAACCACGTTCAGCTTGACCCTGAGCCCTGCCTCTTGCGCCGCTGTAATTCCCTCCAGCACCTGGGGCAAGGCATCGCGCCTCGTAAGCTGCGCGAAACGTTCTCGATCAAGTGTATCGAGCGAGACATTGACCCGCGCAATGCCCGCACGCGCAAGATCATCGGCATGGCAGGCAAGCTGGGTCGCATTGGTGGTCAGCGTGAGTTCGCGAAGACCGTGGCCCAACTGTTTGCCCAGAGCGCGAAACAGCTCGATGATATCACGCCGCACGAGCGGCTCGCCCCCGGTGATCCGGAGCTTGTTGACCCCGCGCGCGATGAAGCCCAGGGCAAGCTCGTGCAGTTCCTCGAGGCTGAGCACTTCTCTGCGCGGCAGGAAAGTCATGCGCTCGGGCATGCAATAGGTGCATCTCAGGTCGCAGCGATCGGTCACCGACAGGCGCAGATAGCTGATCTTGCGCTGGAACCCGTCGACCAGCGGCGCGCGCGCGATATCCAGCTGATCGATCCTGCGGGGCGGCGAGAGTTCACTCATGGGCGGCAAGATAATGCCCCGTCACGCCTGGCGCACCCTCTAAATATTCAAGCAAGGCCTGCTCGTAGTGCGCGTTGCTCGCTGCGATCAGATTGCACCGGATTGGCGCCAAACTGCGCGCCAGATCGCCCGCCAGCGCGCGGCGCCAGCCATCATGATCTGACCCGGCCGGCGGCACCGTCAGAACGAGCAAGGCAGGCGGCGGCTGCTGCCCGCGCACGGCTGCGATCACGCCATCGTGATGCTGCGCGAAATAGGCCGCACTCGCTTCGAGCGGGTCCGTCGGCAGCGCATCGATCCGGCAGACCAGCTGGCGCGCAGGCTCTCCCATGGCGCTCAATGGGCCGGGCGCTCGCGGTGAAGCGTGATGCCGATTTGCTCGCTCGCCTGCGCGATCGCGAGCTTGACGATCTTGACCGTCACTGCCTCGACCCTCGCATCCTGCACGAACAACGTCTCGCAGATATGATCGGCGACCGCTTCGATCAGCTTGAAATGGACCCCTTCGGGCAGGCCATCGGACATCGCATGCTTGATGTCCATGTAGTTTTTGCTCGCATCGAGCGGAGTATCGGGCGCATAATGATCGGCCACGCGGTAGCGCGCCCGCACCGTGATGCGCAGCGGCTGCGGCTTGCCCGTTTCCTCCGAATAGATGCCTGTGAGGACATCCACTTCGAGATCGGCGACTTCGAGTGTAAGCGTGTCGGTCATTGTCTCCCATCGCCCGCAACGGGGCTCCACAGCGCGCTAAGGCGCCCGCGATACAGCCAGAAGAGGGCCACGAACAGGGCCATCCAGAACGATCCGAAAGGCCAGTTTCTGGTAAGGACGAGATGGTAGAAGAAGATCACCACGACGAAGGGCCCGAGGAGGACGAGGCCGAGCGGCGCAGTCCGATCGAGCAGCATGGCGAGGCCGCCCGCGAAAAAGCCGAGATACATCAGTTCGGCGATGAAGGCGGTTTCGCGCAGCGCCGCCATGAATGCCGCAGCGCGCGCGTTGCCGTCGCTCGGAAGATCAAGCGGCAATCCGAAGCGAGCGGCCAGAAAGAGCGCGCCGAAAACGAGGAACCAGCCCCCCAGGACCCAGCGCAGCGCGCGGATGAGCCAGCGGCTCATGGCGCTTCCCCGCGATTGCTCCAGCGGGCAAAGATCGCGGTCGGCAAGCGCCGGCGGTCCATGCCCTCGCCCGCGGGCTCCTCCAGCACGGCAAGATCGCCGTGCTCGATCGTGCCGGGCAATGCGCCCAGCGCCTCCTCCATCAGCCCAGCAAGCGCAAGACTGCTCATGCGCACGGCATAGACCGTGAGGAATAGGAAACGGCTGTTTGCATCGAGCAGCTTCGCGCAATCCCGCACAAGACCGGGCAGGCCCTCTTCGAGCCGCCAGGTCTCGTTTTTCGGTCCGCGCCCGAACTTGGGCGGATCGAGGATGATCCCGTCATAGCGCCGCTCGCGCCGCACTTCGCGCGCGGCGAACTTCGCCGCATCATCGACCAGCCAACGGATCGGGCGATCCTCCATCCCTGAAAGCTGCGCATTAACGCGCGCCTGCGCGACCGATTTCTTCGAGGCATCGACATGGGTGACCGGCCCGTGGCGCGAGAGCGCAAGCGTGCCAAGCCCGGTATAGCCGAACAGGTTGAGGCATTGCGCATCCGCGCAAGGCTCAAGCTGCGCGCGCATCCATTCCCAGACTGGCGCCATATCGGGGAAGAATTGCAGATGGCGAAACGGGGTCGGCTCGGCTTCGAAGCGCACATCGTCCCATTCGAGCGTCCACGGCCCTGGCGGCGCGTGGTCGTGCATCACCCATCGACCACCGCCATCCTCGTCGGAACCGGGCACGAATTCGCCCGCCGCACGCCAGCCGTCAAGCCGTGGCCGCCACAGCGCCTGCGGCTCGGGCCGGGTGAAGGCATGGGGACCGAACGCCTCGAGCTTGCGCCCCGCACCGCTATCGAGCAGGCGATAGGCATCCCATCCGCGACATTCCATGAGGCAAGGCGCTGCGCTCAGCCGAGCCATGATCAGGCGGGCGCGCTCGCGCTCTGGTGCCCGGAAGCGTTTTCGAGAACGAAGGCCCGCGCCGCTTCGTAGTCACCGCTGATCGCCGTGAAATGCTCCTCGCGTCCGAACAGATCGCCCACGCGCGGCGGCAATTGCGGGCGGATGCCAAGGCCGCGCTCGACCGCATCGCGGAACTTGGCCGGATGCGCGGTTGCAAGCGTCACGATCGGTATGCCCCGCGCGATCAGCCCGTGGGTGGCGCATTCGAGGCTTGCATGAAGCCCCACGGCAGTGTGCGGATCGATCACCTGTCCCGCACTACGATAGGCCCATTGCAGTGCCGATGTGGTTGCCTGCGGATCGGCGCTCGCGCTGGTGAACAGGCGCGCAGCGTTTTCGCGCTGGCTGTTGGTGAGCTGCATCGCTCGGCTTTCCTCGAACCCGCGCATCTGCTGCGCAATCGCGGCACCGTCGCGCCCGCCGCAATCGAACAGCAGGCGCTCGAAATTGGAGCTGACCTGGATATCCATCGAAGGGGTGATCGTGGGCGTGACCGAGCCGGCTGAATAATCGCCGTTGGTAAGCGCGCGGTGGAGAATGTCGTTGACATTGGTGGCAACGATCAGCCGCTCGATCGGCAAGCCCATCTGCGCTGCGACATAGCCTGCGAAAACATCGCCGAAATTGCCGGTCGGCACGCTGTATGCCGCCGCGCGGCCCGGTGCGCCCAGTTGCAGGCCGGCGTAAAAATAATAGACCACCTGCGCCATCAGCCGCGCCCAGTTGATCGAATTGACCGCGCCAAGACTGAGCGGCCCCCCGCGCGAAAGGGCGACTTCGGGATCGCCGAACATCCGCTTCACATGGCGCTGCGCATCATCGAAACTGCCTTCGATCGCGAGATTGTGGACATTGGGCGCGCGCACGGTCGTCATCTGGCGGCGCTGCACATCGCTTACCCGGCCCTCGGGATGAAGCATGAAGATTTCGACCCGCTCGCGCCCGGCGACCGCATTGATCGCGGCCGAGCCGGTATCCCCGCTCGTCGCGCCCACGATAGTGAGCTGCTGATCGCGCCGGGCGAGGAAGGTCTCGAACAGATGTCCGAGCAATTGCAGCGCGACATCCTTGAAGGCGAGCGTTGGCCCGTGAAACAGCTCAAGCAGCCAGTGCTGTTCATCGAGCTGCACCAGCGGGGTCACGGCCTTGTGGCCGAAATCGCCATAGACCGACTGGCACAGCTCCGCGAGTTCGGCTTCGCTGAGCGATCCCTCGACGAAGGGCTGCATAACCCGGGCGGCAAGCTCATGATAGGGTAGGCCGCGCAGGCTCTCGATATCGGCAGGAGTAAAGCGGGGCCATTCGCGCGGAAGATAAAGCCCGCCATCGCTGGCAAGTCCAGCCAGCGTGACCCCTTCGAAATCGAGCGTGGGCGCATCGGCGCGCGTTGAGACATATTCCATGATCGGGGCCGATTAGCTTGACCGGGCGCCGGGGGCAATCGCCCAGACGAAAGCGGCTGTCATTAGGGCGCGGCGCTAGCTTGCGCCCCGCGCTCTGCCCCCAGCCGCGAGCGCAGCGCCAGAACGTAGATCACGAGCGCGGTGAGCGCAAAGAAGAACCATTGGCCGGCATAGGCGAGATGATTGTTGGGCAGATCGTTGGGGTCAGGTTTTGCCAGCGGCGCGAGCCCGGCCTGCGGCGGATCGGCGACGAGACGCGGCCCCGGCGCGATCATGCCCGAGACAGCGCCTGGCTGCCAGCCGGGCGGATCGAGCGTGCCCTGAAAACCAAGATCAACGATAACCTCGTCTCCCTCCTCGGCCTCGCAGATCGCCCGGATCGCCCAGCCCTTGGCGCCGCTTGCCGCCGTTCCCGCAACCGGCTCTATGCGTTTGAGCGAAGCGCAGGTCACGGTGCTGCGGCGAAACCACACTTGTTCGCCAAGGCCCTGCAGAGGAAAGTCCGCCTCTCCCGGCAAGCCGCTCGCATCCTCATAGAGCGCGATCTGTGTCGCCTTTTCCTCAGCGCGCCCCAATTGCCACACCCCCAGAGCGACCATTGTCGCAGCCGCTGCGATGACAAGGATCGTGGGTATGATCGGCAACCGGGCGATCATTGCCCCTCGCCTGGATTTATACGCGCCTCGTACTGACGCCAGACGCTCGCGATCTTTGCAAGGCGCAGAACGAACAGAACGCTGCCCATCGTCAGCGGCACCCAGACCAGCACGAGCAGCCAGATCGGAAGCTGGATCAGCGCCTCAAGGCTCAGCGCCGCAGTGATGAGGATCGCGGCCCATGCGATGGTTATGAGGCCCGCAAGGCGCCCACCCCGCTCGAGCTCGGCGAGTTTTTGCCCGCAAGCCGAACACTCGCTCGCCACCATTGCTGGCGCCTCGAACACGCTGGGCGATCCGCAATGCGGGCACAAACCGAGAAGGGCAGCCCGCAAAAGCCCTGGCTGCCCCTTATCATCTGCGAGAGCCGGGTCCCCCTTGGTCAATGGTATTCGGCACCAAATCCGCCCCAGACATACACCGCGACAAACAGGAACAGCCAGACGACATCAACGAAGTGCCAATACCATGCCGCGGCCTCGAAACCGAAATGCTGGCGCGGCGTGAAGTGGCCGATATAGGCGCGATAAAGGCAAACGGCGAGGAAGATCGTGCCCACGAGAACATGGAAACCGTGAAAGCCGGTCGCCATGTAAAAGGCGCTCGAATAGGTATTGCCGCCGAAGCTGAACGGGGCGACGCTGTATTCGTAGGCCTGGATGCAGCTGAACAGCACGCCCAGCGCCACAGTCGCCCACAGGCCCTGCTTGAGCCCTTCGCGATCGCCATGGATCAACGCATGGTGCGCCCAGGTGACGGTCGTGCCTGAACACAGCAGGATCAGCGTGTTAAGCAATGGCAGCGCGAAAGGATCGAGCACTTCCATCCCCTCGGGAACACGGTCGCCGAGCGCGGTTACGCCTTCGGTCAGGAACAGATTGGTGGTCTGATCGCCGGTTTCACCATGCATGAATTCGAGCGGCGCGGGAAACAGCGTGAAATCGAAGAATGCCCAGAACCAGCCGACAAAGAACATCACCTCAGAAGCGATGAACAGGATCATCCCATAGCGCATGTGCAGCTGCACGACCGGGGTATGATCGCCGCGCTGCGCTTCGATGACGATATTCTTGAACCACATAAAGAAGGTCGCGATGAGGCCCGCAAGCCCCAGATACATCACGATCGGGCCGGCCATGCCGAATTGATCAGGATAGAAATTGAGGACCATCCCGCTGGTGAAGCCGAGCGCGGAGAGCGAACCGACCAGCGGCCAGGGGTCTGGATCGAGAATGTGAAAATCGTGGTTTACTTGACCGCCCATGATGCGTTGTCCCGATGCTTGGAGTGTTGACTAGTTGCCGCTTTGCGCAAGCCCCAGCGTTACGGGCTCTTTTGCGCGATGGAAAGTGTAGGAAAGGGTGATCTGCTCGACATCAGCCATGAACTCGTCCTCGAGGATCGCCGGATCGATGAAATAGAGCACGGGCATATCGACCTGCTGGCCCGGTTCGAGTGTCTGCTCGGTGAAGCAGAAGCATTGGATCTTGTTAAAATAGAGCCCAGCCTGTGCGGGCTCGACATTGAAGGTCGCCGTGCCGGTGATCGGGACATCGCTCTCATTGCGCGCGACATAGGTCGCCAGATCGCGCTCGCCGATGCGCACGGTCTGGGTGGGCTGGGCCGGATGGAAACTCCAGGGCACATCGCGCGCGGTCGAACCATCGAAGCGCACCGAGATTGTCCGGCCGGTTGCCAGCGCGCTGGCCTGCGCCGCCTGCGCTTCGCTGGCCACCTGCGTCGTGCCACCAAAGCCGGTCACCTGGCAGAACAGCCGATAAAGCGGGACCGAAGCAAATCCGAGGCCCACCATGGCAGCTGCAAGCGCGAACGCCATCAGTCCGGTGCGCAAATTGCGGCGCTGCACCGCGTGGTCAAGAGTCAGCCGCGCGCTCATCCTTGCGCTCCGATGCGCACGATCGTGATTGCATAGAACAGGACGACGAAAAACAGCAGCATGCCGCCAATGGCGAGATTGCGCGACTTCTGGCGGCGCTTGTATTCGGCTTCTTCTTCAGGGGTCATGCTCATGCGAGCACCCCTTCGCCGATCAGACCGCGCGCTGCGAGCATGCGATCGACCACGAGCGCGCCGAACAGGATGAAGAGATAGAAGATACTGAAGCGGAACAGGCGCTTTTCCGGCGCCAGCGGATCGGTGCCCGAGCGCGCTTCCTTGAACACCGGCACCGCAAGCGCGATGAACAGGACGGAAAGCGCCAGCGCGACCGAGCCATAGATCCAGCTTGTTCCGCCGATCGCCCAGGGCGCAATCGCGAGCGGAGCGAGCACGAGCGTGTAGACGAGGATATGCTGGCGCGTCACCCGCTCGCCCGAAACGACAGGCAGCATGGGGATCCCAACCTTGGCGTAATCGGTCTTCACGAACAGGGCGAGCGCCCAGAAATGCGGCGGTGTCCAGAAGAAGATGATCGCGAACAGCAGGATCGGCATCGCGCTGAGTTCGCCTGTCACCGCGACCCAGCCAATCAGCGGAGGGAACGCGCCCGAGCCGCCACCGATCACGATGTTCTGCGGGGTGCGGGGCTTGAGCCACATCGTGTAGATCACGGCATAATAGACGATTGCGCCCAGCAGCAGGCCGGCGGCGAGCCAGCCGATCGCCACTCCCATCAGCGCGACCGAAAAACCGGACAGGAAAACGCCGAAATCGCGCGCATCCTCGCGCCGCATGCGCCCTGCTGGCAGCGGGCGATTGGCGGTGCGCTTCATGCCGGCGTCGATCTCGGCTTCCCACCAGTGATTGAGCGCTGCCGATCCGCCTGCGCCCATCGCGATAGCCAGAATAGCGGTGAAGGCCAGGACCGGGTGCAGATTTCCGGGCGCCGCAAGCATGCCGCAGATCGCGGTGAAGATCACCAGCGTCATCACCCGCGGCTTGGTCAACGCGAAAAAGTCGCGCCATTCGGCGGGGAGGCTCGTTGGTTGTGTCGTTGCGGTCATAAACTTCTGATCATGTTGCAAGGAGGAGCGCGCAGTTGCCGAGCGCGCTCCCCCCTTTATCTTGCACGAAGCGAGCAGCTTGCCCGCCTCGAGAAACCAATCCTTACTCGGCCGGCTGCGGCAGCGGCCGGTGATCGTGATAGTCCTGGTGATCCTCGATCACGGGGAGCGTCTCGAACTGGTGGAACGGCGGCGGGCTCGACAGCGTCCACTCCAGCGTCGTCGCGCCTTCGCCCCAGGGATTGCCTTCAGCACGTCGGCCTGCGGCAAGGGCATAGGCGATGTTGACGAAGAAGAAGATCATCGAGCCGGCTGTGATCCAGTATCCCAGCGTGCTGATCTCGTGCCAGAAGGCAAAGGCATCGGCATAATCGGGATAGCGGCGCGGCATCCCCTGCATCCCGAGGAAATGCTGCGGGAAGAAGATAATGTTGACGCCCACGAAGAACGTCCAGAAATGGATGTGGCTGAGGAGCTCGGAGTGCATCCGACCGCTCATCTTGGGGAACCAGTAGTAAAAGCCCGCAAACATCGAAAAGACCGCGCCCATCGAGAGCACGTAGTGGAAGTGCGCCACGACATAATAGGTGTCATGCAGGTTGTCGTCGACCCCGCCATTGGCGAGCACGACCCCGGTCACGCCGCCCACCGTAAACAGGAAGATGAAGCCCAGCGACCAGACCATCGGCGATTTGAACTCGAGGCTGCCGCCCCACATAGTCGCAATCCAGCTGAAAATTTTCACGCCTGTGGGCACGGCGATGACCATCGTTGCTGCGGTGAAATACATCTTCGTGTTCACGTCGAGGCCGACAGTGTACATGTGGTGCGCCCACACGATGAAGCCGACCACACCGATCGCGACCATGGCATAGGCCATGCCGAGATAGCCGAACACGGGCTTGCGGCTGAAGGTCGCCACGATCTGCGAGATCATGCCGAAACCCGGCAGGATCATGATGTAGACTTCCGGGTGACCGAAGAACCAGAACAGGTGCTGATAGAGCACCGGATCACCACCGCCCGCCGGATCGAAGAAGGTCGTGGCAAAGTTGCGATCGGTCAGCAGCATGGTGATCGCTGCAGCAAGCACCGGCAGGGCCAGCAGCAGCAGGAAGGCGGTAACCAGCACCGACCACACGAACAGCGGCATCTTGTGCAGCGTCATACCCGGCGCGCGCATATTGAAGATGGTGGTGATGAAATTGGTCGCGCCCAGGATCGAGCCGGCGCCCGCAAGGTGGAGCGAGAAGATCGCGAAATCGACCGCCGGTCCAGGCGACCCGCTTGTCGAAAGCGGGGCATAGACCGTCCAGCCAACGCCTGCGCCCATGCCACCCCCGCCGGGCACGAACATCGAGAACAAGAGCGAGCAAAAGCCCGCCACGGTCAGCCAGAACGAGACATTGTTCATGCGCGGAAAGGCCATGTCCGGCGCACCGATCATGAGCGGCACGAACCAGTTGCCAAAGCCGCCGATCATCGCGGGCATGACCATGAAAAACACCATGATGAGCCCGTGCGCAGTGATGAACACGTTCCACATATGGCCCGCCGCCGCGAGATCCTCGGGCGAGGAATTGGCCCACCAATGCAGATATTGGATGCCCGGCTCGGCAAGCTCGGCGCGCATGATGCCCGAGATCGCGCCGCCCACGATCCCGGCGATGATCGCGAAGATCAGATACAGCGTGCCGATATCCTTGTGATTGGTCGACATGAACCACCGGGCAAAAAAGCCCGGCTTGTGATCTGCGCCATGCGCATGATCCTCTTGGTGTGCCTGAAAACCTTCAGCAGTTGTGGCCATGGTTCAAATTCTCTCGACTTTAAATCTTGAATAAAAGCTACGCGAACAATCGGCTATCGGATTACTCGGCCAGCGCGACCGCGGGCGCTTCGGCGTCCCCGCCTTCAGCACCCACCGCTTCGGCCGCACCGGGCAATTCGCCGCCCTGCGCGAGCACCCACGCCTCGAATTCCGCCATCGGCAAAGCCTCGACCGTGATCGGCATGAAGCCATGTAGCGTGCCGCAAAGTTCGGAGCATTGCCCATAATAAACGCCAGGCTCTTCGATCACGAGCAGCTTTTCATTGAGCCGGCCCGGCACCGCATCCTGCTTGAACCACAGCGAGGGCACCGCAAAGGAATGTATGACGTCGGCCCCGGTCGTCTGAAGGCGCAGCGGCACGCCAGCAGGCACTACCATGCGGTTGTCCACGGCCAGCTGATAAGGCTCGCCGTCGGCAAGCGCCTCGGCCTTGCTCTTCATGTTGGAGACGATTTCAAATCCGCCATGATCGGGATATTCATAACCCCAATACCACTGATAGCCGATCGCCTTGACCGTGATCGCATCTTCGGGCGGGGTCTCATATTGGCGCGCAAGCAGAGTGATCGAAGGCACAGCGATCACGACAAGGATAAGCACCGGGACGATCGTCCAGATCACTTCGATCAGCGTGTTGTGCGTCGTCTTGGAAGGCTCGGGATTGGACGAACGGTTGAACCGCGCGATGACATAAAGCAGCAGGCCCAGCACCAACAGGCTGATTACAGTGATGATCGGCAGCAGGATATAATCATGCATGCCCAGCGCATAGGCACCATCGAGCGTATACTGATCCTGGAAGGTCATGCTCTTGAGTGCATCGTCCTGATAAGCCGTGGGCATGCCCTTGCCTTCGGTCGGCGCCATCGGGGCATAAACGCTTTCGGGGGTCGCTGCCTCGAGAGCTGCATCGTCCTCAACCGCCGCCTCGCCGCCAGCCGGCGCTTCAACGGCGGGCGCGTCCATCTCCACCTGCGCCAGAAGCGCCCCGGGCAGTGCCAGCGCTCCCAAAGCTGCCAGAATGGCCACGAGATTCAAACGGATGCGGCCGATCATTTGACCCATATCGATGTGTCCAAAACCTTAGAATTTAATCCCATGCTGCCTGGCCGGATCTCCTGGAGAGCCGCGAGCCGGGCAGCCACCAACCGGCATGTCTGCCAGATTGGCCTTTCCCTTAGCTGCGCTTGCCCAGACCCTCAAGCGCTTCTAGGGAGAAATTTATGCAAACACCCATGACAAGCGCGCAAGCTGCCTGCGCCAAAGCCCCTATGTCAGCGTCAAATCCAGCACCATGATTGAGCCTTCCCATATTCCCGAAACGCTCGATGATGTGCTCGCCGAGTTTCGGGCAAGCGGGGCCCTGCTCGAGGGGCATTTCAAGCTCTCCTCGGGCCGTCACAGCGGGCATTACCTGCAATGCGCGCGCGTTCTGATGAACCCGGTGCGCGCCGAGCGCCTTGCGCGCGCTGTCGTCAGGGGCATTGCGCAGGAGATCATCGAACAGGTCGATGTCGTCGTCTCTCCGGCGATGGGCGGGATCATTATCGGCCATGAAGTCGCCAGAGTGCTTGGGAAGGATGCGCTGTTTCTTGAGAGACCCGAGGGCGTGTTTCACCTGCGGCGCGGTTTCGCGCTCGACCAAGGCGCGCGCGTGCTCATGGTGGAAGACGTCGTGACGACTGGGCTTTCGAGCCGCGAGGCAATCGCCGCGGTGGCGCGGGAGGGTGGCGAGGTGATCGCTGAATGCGCGTTGATAGACCGCTCTTCAGGCGCCGCCGAGCTCGGCGTGCCGTTCTATCCGCTGGCCGCGTTCGATTTCCCGACCTATGCGCCCGATGACATCCCCGAAGCGCTTGCGCGCGTAGCTGTCACGAAACCAGGCAGTCGCAAACAATGACCACACCTTTGCGCCTCGGCGTCAACATCGATCATGTCGCCACGATCCGCAATGCGCGCGGAGGCGATCATCCCGATCCCGTGCGCGCAGCGCAAATCGTGGCGAGCGTGGGGGGCGATGGCATAACCGCGCATTTGCGCGAGGACCGTCGCCATATCCGCGACGAGGATCTTGCCCGCATTCAGGAGGCGACCGATCTGCCGCTCAATCTCGAAATGGCAGCGACGCCCGAAATGCTCGAGATCGCGCTCAGACACCGCCCGCATGCAGCTTGCATCGTGCCTGAAAAACGCGAGGAACGCACGACCGAGGGCGGCCTCGATGCGGCCGGAATGCACAACACGCTTGCCCCGATTGTCGAACAGCTGCGCGAGGCAGGCATACGCGTTTCTCTCTTTATCGAGGCAGATGAGCGCCAGCTCGATGCAGCGCTACGCCTGGGCGCTCCGGTGGTGGAGTTTCACACCGGAGAATACGCCCATGCCGGGTTTGATGGCGATGCGGCACAGCGTTCGCATGAACTGAAGCGGATCGCGGACATGGCCGCGCTTGCCGCCAAGAACGGGATTGAGCCGCATGCAGGCCACGGCCTGACCTTCGAGAACGTCCAGCCGATCGCCGCCATCCCGCAGATCGCCGAGCTGAACATCGGGCATTATCTGATAGGAGAAGCCGTATTCGTCGGCCTAGAGGGCGCCATCAGCCATATGCGCGAGCTGATGGATGCCGCACGCTGAAATGGCTGGCGAGCCTCCTGCCGAGCTGACCCGCGAACAGACGGTGTGGGCGTTTGGCGCTGCGAGCCTGTTTCTCACAGCGATGGGATTTCTCGGGTTTGCGCTTGCCCAGGGCATGGCGCTCTCCTTTGCGATCGGCTGGGTGATCCTGCAGGTGTTCGGCTATGTCGGGGCCCTGCGGTTTGCCCGCGGTGATCTTGCGCATCCGCTGTTCAAGAGCCAGGTGATGCTGCATCTCATGGCGCTTGTATTGATGCTCGCCATCGTCTTTCGCAACTGACTTGCTGCGTTTCCTAACATAAGGAGGCATTTCGCTTGATCATCGGCCTTGGCTCTGACCTCTGTAACATCGAGCGGATCGCAAACTCTCTCGAACGGTTCGGCGAGCGTTTCGAAAACCGCGTCTTCACTGAAACCGAGCGGGCCAAGGCGCGCAGACGCCCGTTCACGATTGCCGGCACCTATGCCAAGCGCTTTGCTGCCAAGGAAGCATTCAGCAAAGCGGTGGGCACGGGCTTTAAGCGCGGCGTCTTCATGAAGGATATCGGTGTCATCAATGCGCCCTCGGGCGCGCCGACCCTTGCGCTCACGGGCGGAGCGGCTAAGCGGCTTGAAGAAATGATCCCGGCAGGCCATGAGGCGCACGTTCATCTTACCCTAACCGACGATCACCCATGGGCGCAGGCCTTCGTCATAATCGAAGCGCGGCCCGCCTAAGCGGCCCTTCACGAAGCGCTGCAATTCGAGACGCAGCAATCCAGAACAAAGCCAAGCATGTGAGCAAGACCGAAATGAACCAAGCCGACGCCTCTCCCGAGGCAGTCCTTGAGGCCCAATCCCCGCAAGGATCGGGCGAATCGGGCGCCGAGCATAGTCCGGGCGCCGATGGCAAGGACAGCGAGAGCTCGAAGGTCAACTGGCTGGCCGAATTGCGCGGTCTTGCCCTCATGCTGCTTGCTGTGCTCGCGTTTCATTCGCTCGTGGCAAAGCCGTTTTACATTCCTTCGACCTCGATGATGCCCACGCTCTACGTCGGCGACCGCCTCGTGGTGAGCAAATATCCTTATGGCTGGTCGTGGGCCTCTGCGAGTTTCCATCTTCTGCCGCGCGGCGATTGGCGGATCATGGGCGCCACTCCTCAGTATGGCGATGTTGTCATTCCGGTGCATCCGCTGCGCAACGAGGATTACATCAAGCGCGTTGTCGCGCTTCCGGGCGATACGATCGAAGTGATCGACGGGCGCATCATCCTGAACGGAAATCCGGTCGGGCGCGAAGTTGTGCCCCCGGTGCGCATCCCGTTCGAACCCGAACTGCTTTGCGGGGGAAGCGGATATTTGCAGCAATGCCTCTCCAGCTTCGAGCGTTTTCGCCGCCCTGATCCCAGCGGCGCGCAATTCTACGAGCCGCCGACCTATCGCGAGACCCTGCCCAACGGGGCGACCTATCTCGTGATCGACCACAAGGACCAGCCGCTCGACAATTACGGGCCCTACATCGTGCCTCAGGACAGCGTGTTCGTGATGGGTGACAACCGAGATGAAAGCGCCGATAGCCGCGCAGCAGCGGCCGATCGCGGGCTTGGCGGAGCCATCCCGCTCGCTAATATCGGAGGGCGCGCCGAGTTTATCACCTTCAGTCTCGATGGCTCGACGACCTGGAACCCCGTATCGTGGTTCACCAGCCTGCGCCCGGATCGCGCCTGGACCACCCTGCGCCCGCCCTTGGCCGAAACGGGCCAGCCTGGCGGTGCCAGCGAATAGCGCAGGGGCAGCAGTGACCGCCAAGGGTCTTCATCACAAGCAAGGTAACACACAGCCACAATGGCCAAACGATTTCTCTATTTTATAGCGATCTGCATCGTATTGTTTCTCGTCGCCCGAATTGGCTGGGAGATGTTTCAGGACGAGATCGCGGAGATCGCGCTGGTTCCGACCGCTGATTTCGCTCCGCAGGAACCGCTTGAGGTGAATGCGTATCAGGATCCGGACCTGTGGTATTCGCGCCCCGGTATCGGAGTGAACGATCCGGCCCGCTGGCAGCCAGCATACAGGCAGAATGCAAACCCGGCGGCTACGCCCACAGCTGCAGCAGCAGCCGCCGAGGCCCCTTCCTCGCAGGCCGATGCGCCCCCGCAGGAACCCGCATTGCGCCGGGTGGCCCCGCCCCAGGCGCCCGATTTCGCCGTTTTCTTCATCCATCCCACAAGCTATCTCAGCCGCACCAACTGGAATGCGCCGATGGGCAAGGATGCAGACCCCGAAGCCGATCGCATCGCGCGGATTTATGTGCGCGGCATGGCCAGTCCGTTCAATGCGGCTTCGCAGATCTGGGCACCGCGCTATCGCCAGGCCACGATGGGCGCTTTTCTGACCGACAAGCCCGAAGGCGAAGAGGCGATTGCCGCAGCCTATGCCGATGTGCGCGATGCCTTCGCGTTTTTCCTCGACTCGATCGATCCGGAAACGCCGATCGTCCTGGCCGGCCATTCGCAGGGTGCGCTGCATCTGCTGCGTTTGCTGCGCGAGGAGATCGACGGCACGAATGTCACCGAGCGGCTCGTCGCCGCCTATGCGATCGGCTGGCCGATTTCGGTCGATCACGATCTGCCCGAACTTGGACTGGCCGCCTGTGCCACGCCGGCGCAGACCTCGTGCCTTATCTCCTGGTCGAGCTTTGCCGAGCCCGCCGATCCTTCAAGCCTGATCGAAACGTACGCCAATTCGGCCGGCTTTGACGGGACATTGCGCGGCGACAGTCAGATCCTGTGCACCAATCCGATCACGGGAACTTTCGGCGGCTCGGCCCCTGCCTCGGCCAATCTGGGAACGCTCGTTCCCGATGACAGCATCTCAACCGGCGAACTCGTCCCCGGTGCCGTACCGGCACGCTGCGACGAACGCGGCATCCTGCTGATCGGCGATCCGCCCGACCTCGGCTCCTATGTGCTGCCGGGTAACAACTACCACGTCTATGATATCCCCCTTTTCTGGTCGAACACGCAGGCCGATGTCGTGCGCAGGGCGAGGGCTCTGGTGGAGGCATCCTCCTGATCAGCGATAGCGCCCGTGCCTTTGCAGTCGAGTTACCCGAAGGCGGCGTGCTGCTGGGCCTTGATCTGGGCACAAAGACCATCGGCACGGCGCTGTGTGATGCGGGCTGGCGTTTTGCCAGTGCCGACAAGACGCTGGCACGCGGCAAGTGGTCGCGCGATCGCGAAACCCTTGCAGCGCTGATTGCCGCGCGCGGTGCCAGAGGAATCGTGATCGGGCTGCCGCGCAATATGGACGGGTCCGAAGGCCCGCGCGCGCAGGCCTCGCGCGCTTACGCCCGCAACTGCGCCGAAGCCTTCGGTCTGCCCATCCTGTTGTGGGATGAGCGCTGGTCGACCGCGAGCGCGCAAGGAGCGATGATCGCGCAAGGGGCGAGCCGGGCCAAACGGGCCAAAGCAATCGATGCCCATGCAGCAGCGGTGATCCTCCAGGGTGCGATCGATCGGCTGGCGGGCGGGATCTTTTGACCACGCCCCGCATTCACCGCTCATTTCACCTCTTGCCACCTGGTACGCGCACGCGCATGGACCGCGCCATGAGCAGCCAAGAGCCCTCGCCTGCGCCCACTCCATTGCCGCCGTTCAATCCGGCAGAGGCCGGGAAGTTCTTCTTTCGCCATGGCCACACCGGCTGGCTTGGCCTGCGCTATCATGATCACGGCGAAAACTGGGTAGAGCTCGAATTGCCTTGGCGTGAGGATCTGCTCGGCGAACCCGATCGCGCCGTGCTGGCCTCGGGCCCGATCGTGAGCCTCATGGATATGGCGAGCGGGATGGCAATCTGGCAGACGCGCACTGTGTTCGTGCCGATTGCAACGCTCGATCTGAGGGTCGATTATCAGCGGCCTGCGCGCGCGCGCGCCCCCGTTTTCGGCCGGGTCGAATGCTACCGCACAACCCGCTCGGCGGCCTTTGTGCGCGGGATCGCGCATGATGGGGATCGCGATGATCCGGTGGCGCATGTCGCGGGCGTGTTCATGACGATTGCAAGCGATCCGCGCAGCAAGTCGCGGACGCAGGCAGAATGACCAAGACCGCGCTTCAACTGCCTGCCTATGCACGCTCGCTTGGCATCGCGCTCGACCATTTCGAGGAAGGCGTACCGGTCCTCGCGGTTGATTTCGGTCCCAATGTCGAAGGGCGTCCCGGCGCGTTTCATGGCGGGGCAACAGCCGGATTGCTTGAGAATGCAGGCTATGCCGCCCTGCGCCATCGCCTGATCAGCGTGGGTCGGCATCCGCAGTTGAAGCCGATCAATATCACGGTGCAATACCTCTCGGCGGGCAAGCAGAAACGCGCTTTTGCGCTGGCCCGGATAACGCGGCTGGGGCGGCGCATCGCCAATGTGACGGTCGAGGCTTGGCAGGACAGGCGCGAGCGCCCGATCGCCACAGCTGTGATGAACATCCTGATGGCTGATCCAGAGCCATCGGCTCCGGAGCCCTCCGAAGGCACCGCCTAATCGGGCGGCGGCACCGGCTCGAGCACGAGCCCCTCTTCGCCCAGTCGCGCTTCGACCGGCTGGCCGTCCACGTCGATCGAAAGCGTCACCCCTTCGGCATCAAAGCGGATTTCCCCGCCCTCATCGTCGATCGGAATGCTTGCTCCCTCCTCGACGTCGAACGGCACCACCGGCCCTTCGGGATCGGGCGAAGCGGTTGGCCTTGGCGCTGGCTGAAGCGAAAGCGCACCGCGCATGAATTCTTTCCAGATCCGCGCAGGCGTGCTTCCCCCGGTCATGTTGCCCATCGGCGAATTGTCATCGTTGCCGATCCAAACACCCACGACCAGATCGCCAGCATAGCCAACGAACACCGCATCGCGCGAATCCTGAGTCGTGCCGGTCTTGCCGTAATTGGCGATCGGCAGCATCGCGGCGCGTCCGGTGCCCTGGTTGATGCTCGCGCGCAGCATCGCCTCAATGTCCTCGTGTACCGAGCGCCTGAGCGAATTGCGGCTGGTCGTCAGCCAGTCGAACCACGATTGCTCCTCGGGCTCGATCGCATAGGGCCGCACGGGAAACTCATTTGCGGCAACGCCGGCATAGGCAGCGGTGAGTTCGAGCAGGGTCATGCTCGATGTGCCGAGCGCGAGGCTCGGATCGCCCTCGGGCAGATCGGAACTCACACCGAGAGCGCGCGCCATGCGGATCACCCGGTCGCTCCCGATCTCGCCCATTAGCCGGACCGCAGCGACATTGCTCGAGCTCGCCAGCGCATCAGCGAGCGTGATTGTCTCGGAATAGCGCTCGGCATAGTTCTTGGGCTGATAACTGCCGGTATCGATCGGCGTGTTGGGAAGCGTATCCGCCGGATCCCATCCCGCCTCGAGCGCGGCGAGATAGACAAACAGCTTGAAGGTGGACCCGGGCTGGCGCCGCGCCTGTGTCACCCGGTTGAACGGGCTTTCGGAATAGTTCTTGCCGCCGATCATCGCGACGACCTCGCCGCTCGGCCGCATCGCGACGAGCGCAACTTGCGCACTGCCCAGACGCGCACCGCTCACAACGCGATTGGCGAGCGCCTGGAGCCTTGCATCGAGCGTGGTGGTGAGCACCTGGCGTGCATAGCCCGTCTCGGCGCGTTCGCGCGCGATCGGCAGCGCCCAGTCGGCGAAATAAGTCCCGGTTGGAAGATCGTTGCGCGTGCGGCTGTCGATGCGCGGTGCGGGCAAGGCATCGGCCTCGGCCTGCGTCAGATAGCCCTCCTCGACCATCGCTGCGACGACCAGATCCATCCGCGCTTTCGCACGACCATAATGCTTGGTAGGCGCATAACGCGAGGGCGCCTGCAACAGGCCCGCCAGCATCGCCGACTGCTGCGGCAGGAGGTTTTCGGGCTGACGGTAGAAATAATGGAGGCTGGCGGCGCGCAGGCCATATTGATTGTCGCCGAAATATGCGTTGGAGAGATAGCGCTCGAGGATTTCCTCCTTGGTGAGCCACGTCTCGATCCACAGCGCGATCAGCGCCTCGCGCGCCTTGCGCGTAAGGCTTTGCTCGGGCGTCAGGAACGTGAACTTGGCGAGTTGCTGGGTGATCGTGCTCCCCCCGCCCCGCCCGGTCCATGCCGCGCGCGCGATGCCGCGCGGATCGATCCCCCAATGCGAATAGAACCGCCGATCCTCGATCGCCAAGAAAGCCTGGCTGACATGCGGGGGCAGATCTTGAAGTTCGACCGGTTCGGCCACCATCGCACCCGATCGCGCAATCGGCGTGCCATCGCTGGCAAGTAACGTGATCTGCGGCGGGGCGATCGGCTCGAGCGATTTTGAGAGCGGCGCAGTGATGATCAGCCAGGCGATCAGCGCCATGAACACGAACAACGCTGCAGCGGCAGCGCGAACGGCCCACCAGGTCCAGCCGCGATCGCGGTAGTGCGCCGGGTTCCAGAAGGGTGTGCGCCTGCGCTCCTCGGCTGCGACTTGGCCATCGAGGCGCGAGAGTTGCTCGTCCCACTGCCGGAAATCGGGCCGCGCGCCAGGCACCGTACGCGCGGCAGGGCCAAAGTCGGCTTCGTCATCCGCAAAAGTCTCGCGGCGCGTTTCGTAAAGCGCGTAATAGTCGTTGCCGCGAGCCTCGGCCTCGCTCTTGTCCCGTCCGAAGAATCGCCCCAGGATCGTCATCGCGCCGACTGTATTAGCAAGCTAATACGGCAAAGCGCAAGGCACGAGCAGCTAGACAGCGGAGACTGCGCTTTCGGGCAGGTCCTCACCCATCACACGTTGATAATATTCGCTCACCAAAGTGCGCTCCGCCTCGTCGCATTTGTTGAGGAAGGAGAGCCTGAAAGCGAAGCCGATCGAGCCGAAGATCGCAGCGTTTTGCGCCCATGTGATCACCGTGCGCGGGCTCATCACGGTCGAGATATCGCCGTTCATGAAACCTTGCCGGGTCAGTTCGGCGACCTTGATCATGTTGGCGATTGTCGCATCGTCGGTCTCGGGTGTCTTCGACCTGACGATGTCCTGTTCGGTCTCGGCAGGCAAATAGTTCAGCGCAACGACGACGTTCCAACGGTCCATTTGTGCCTGATTGATCGCCTGCGTGCCATGATAAAGCCCGCTCGTATCGCCGAGGCCGACCGTATTGGTCGTCGCAAACAGGCGAAACCACGGATTGGGCGTGATGACACGGTTCTGATCGAGCAGGGTCAGACGACCGTCGAATTCGAGCACGCGCTGGATGACGAACATCACGTCTGGCCGGCCCGCATCATATTCATCGAAGGTGAGCGCGACCGGATGCTGGAGCGCCCATGGCAGGATGCCTTCCTTGAATTCGGTGACCTGCAGACCATCCTTCAAGACGATCGCATCGCGCCCGACCAGGTCGATTCGGCTGATATGCGCATCGAGGTTGACCCGGATACTGGGCCAGTTCAGCCGCGCTGCAACCTGTTCGATATGGGTTGATTTGCCCGTGCCATGATAGCCCTGGATCATCACCCGGCGATTGTGGGCAAAGCCTGCGAGGATCGCGAGCGTGGTCTCGGGGTCGAACACGTAATCGGAATCGAGAGCGGGCACATGTTCGCTCGGCTCGGCAAAGGCCGGAATCTGCCAGTCAACATCGATGCCGAAGGTCTCGCGGACATCGAGTGTGGTATCGGGCTCGGAAGGAAGCGCGCTGGCGCCGTTGCGATCAGGAGTGTGAGGGTGGTTCATTGCGGCCACCGGTTAGAACGCGGCGCTCCTGCCTGCAAGCCCCGCGCCCACTCGAAAAGCGGCAAGAGCGCGATTATATGCATGCAAATGGCTGACCCGATTGAAACTCTGCGCCTCAAGCTTGTCGAGCAGGTCCGCGGCGTCTTCAATGACCAGGCCAAAGGCCAGAAGCCCGTTCCTCCCTCTGACGAAGCACTGTTCGAGCGAGATAGCCCGATCCGGATGGTCCATGCCGATCTGGTGGGAATGATGACTGGGGGCATTCGCGGATTGCTGCTCCAGATGCTTCATCCTCACGCGCTGCAGGGTGTGCTCGATCATTCAAATTTCCGCGAAGACATGCACGGTCGCCTGCAGCGCACCGCACGCTTCATCGCGGTGACGACATTCGGCCACAGGGACAGGGCGCTGGCCTCGATCGAGGCGGTCAATCGCATTCATGCGCGGATCGGCGGCACCTTGCCCGATGGCTCTACTTATATTGCGACCAATCCGCGCACGCTTGCATGGGTTCATGTGGTCGAAGCACAGAGCTTTCTGGCGGGATATCTGCGCCATGCCCGGCCCGATATGCCGGGGAGCGATCAGGATGAGTATTTTCGCCAGTTTGCCGTGATCGCACGCGCTCTTGGCGCTGATCCGGTGCCGGAAAACCGGCGCGAGGCCGACGAGGTGTTCCGCGCCTTGCGCACCGATCTGCGCGCCAGCCCCGCTGCGCGCGAGGTCGCCAAACTTGTGCTTTCGGCAAAGCCTGCGGGCACGCCGCCAGGTCTTCAGGCAATCCTCGCGGCAGAAGCCGTCGCCATGCTTCCACCCTGGGCCCGTTCGATGCTCCATCTGCAAAAGCCCATACTGACCGCCCTGCCAGCGCGCGCAGCAACCTGGGGAATGGGGCAGACCTTGCGCTGGGCCTTCAGGCAAAACGGCGATCGGCCACAAAACTGAGGCGGCGACGGACAAGGGATATGCTATGTTCTGACCTGATTGTGGGCAGGAGTCTCGCTTATGTATATTGCCGTTGCCGCTTTATCGGTGCCAGAAGGCAACAAGAAGGCCTATCTGGAGGCCGCTGAGTTCATGGCCGACTGGTCGATCGAACATGGCGCAATTGAAGTTGTGGAGGCCTGGGAAAGCCGTGTCCCCGATGGCCAGACCACCGATTTCAGGAAGGCCGTCGCCGCCCCGGCGGGCGAGAAGATCGTGACCGGCTGGGTGATCTGGCCCGACAAAAAGACGCTCGACAAGGCCAAACAGGCGATGGAAATCGGCGAAGGCTTCGAGGATTATCCCGATAGCGATCCACCGTTTGACGGATCGCGGCTCATATTTGGCGAATTCGAACCAATCCTGATGAAAAGGCGCTGAAACGATGGCCGATTTTACCTTCTACACCGTTGCCATGAGCCGCGGTCAGATTTCGCGCTGGGCGCTGCATGAGGCGGGCGCGGATTACGAGCATGTCGTGATGGACTGGGCCTCGAGACCGGAGAGTTTCAAGACGGTCAATCCGATGAACAAGGTGCCCGCCCTCGTTCATCACCACGGCGATCACGATCATGTCGTGACCGAAGCAGCCGCGATCAATCACTATCTCGCGGAGACACACCCTGACACAGGTTTGCTGCCCGATGACCACGAAAAGGCTGCCTATTTCCGCTGGCTCTTCTTCGCTGCCGGGCCGCTGGAACAGGCGATCGTCGCGCGCTCGATGGGCTGGCAGGTCTCCGAGGAGCGCACGGGCATGGCAGGCTTCGGAACCTTCGATCTGACGATGGACACCATCGATCGCTGGCTTTCGCTGAACGATTTTGCGGCCGGCAGCCGATTCACAATGGCCGATACCTATTTCGGCAGCCAGATCGTCTGGGGCCTCCAGTTCAGCACGATCCCTGAGCGACCGACATTCAAGGCCTATGCGGATCGGTTGACCGGGCGCCCGGCCTATATCGAGGCCAAGGCGATCGATGCGCGGCTGATCGAACAGGCCGCAGGCGAATAGCAGGCTTGACGGCGATCAGTCGATGGCCGCGCTTTTCCTGAGCACCTGATAGGCATCGACAACCTTGGTAAGACGCGCTTCAAAGCTGCGATCGCCGCCATTGCGGTCGGGGTGATAGCGGCGCACCAGTTCCGAATAGCGTCGGCGCAGACGTCTGCGATCCGTGTTGGAGCCAAGGCCCATCGTCTCTAGGGCCTCGGCCTCCTCCTTCGAAAAGCGGCCCTCCATCGCCATGGCCGCCTGACGCTCGGCGCGGCTGCGTATTCCCCCGGCGCGCGCGGAAATGGCGTCGAGCGGATCGTCGAAATCGGACCAGCGCGGCATCCCGTCCACCGCAGCGCGCGGTGAGAAGGCCGCGGTTTCCGTTCGCCAGCCCGAGACCGGTGCCTGCGCGGCCAGGATCTCCTCGGCGCTCATTCCCTCGAACCAGTCATACCCGGCATTGAATTCGCGCACATGTTCGAGGCAGAACCAGCGCCATTCGCCCGGCCCGTCAAATCCGTTTGGGCGATGTCCGGGCGCGCGGAATTCGCCCCTCTTGGTGCAGGTAGGATGCTCGCAGATGCGGTCGGAATTCTCGTGCCGGCCATGGAATCGGGTCTGACGCATAAGGGGTTGAGAATGGCGCTCGAGGCGCCAAATTCCAACCCGTGGGATGTTGCAAAGAGGGAAACGCCTTATGAAGAGCACAGTTGCGAGCGAGATGGAACAATTACTCAGCGAGGCGTTCAGCCCGGTGCGGCTCGAGATCATCAATGACAGCGCACAGCATGCTGGCCACTCCGGCGATGACGGTTCGGGCGAATCGCACTTCACCATTGTGATCGAAGCGCCCGCCTTCGCCGAGATGAGCCGTCTTGCGCGGCAGCGGGCGGTAATTGCAGCGCTCGGCGATATCGTCGGCGAGCGAGTTCATGCCGTCGCGATCAAGGCCAGCGCGCCGGCTTCATGACGACGCTGCGAATTCGCCGCGCCGCTCGCATCTGCGTGCTCGACCGCGATGGGCGGGTATTGCTGTTTCGCTTCGACGTGCCGGGCCGTGCGCCCTTTTGGGTGACTGCAGGAGGCGAATGCGAGCGCGGCGAGACGTTCGAGGAGGCGGCGCGGCGCGAGCTCCTCGAGGAGACGGGGATCAGCGCAGTTCCCGGAGCTCAAATCGCGCGCACGACCCCGCAATTCGTCACGGTCGAAGGCGAACCGATCCAGGCGGACGAGCGCTATTTTCTTGTCAGGATTGACGATCCATCGATCGACACCTCGCGCCATACCGAGCTTGAGCGCAAGGTCATGACCCGGCATCGCTGGTTCACCCGCGCAGAACTGGCCAGCTGGCCGGAGGCGATATATCCCGACACACTGAAGGATATTCTGGAAACTGCCGGAGCAGTCGCTTTCAAGCCGATGTAATCGAGGTATTGGGCAGCAGGCAGGAAACTACCCCCTTGTCCCGCATCCTCAAGACGGTCAGCATTCGCTTCCAGAAAAAAGAGACGTGAGGAGGGCTTGAGTGAATTATGAAGGCAGGGTCGTCTGGATCACGGGCGCCTCTTCGGGCATTGGCGCGGCTCTCGCAACGGGTCTGGCGCAGCGCGGCGCTCATCTCGTGCTTTCGGGTCGCGACGAGGCCCGGCTCGCGCGCGTCGCCGAGGCCTGTTCGCAAACGCTCATCCTGGCGTTCGACGTGCGCGATGAGCCAGCGCTTGGCGATGCGGTAGACAAGGCCATCGGCTGGAAAGGCGGGATCGATCTCGCCTTCGCCAATGCCGGCATCTCGCAGCGCAGCCGCGCACTCAGGACCGACATGCAAGTCTATCGCGACATCATCGAGATCGACCTGACAGCGCAGATCGCCTTTTCTCAGGCGCTCATCGGCCCGATGGCGCAGCGCGGCTCGGGCGCCCTCGCCTTCATCTCCTCGATCGCCGGCAAGGTCGGCGTGCCGATGCGCACCGCCTATTGCGCGGCCAAGTTCGGACTGGCCGGGTATGCCGATGCCCTGCGCGCCGAACTGTCAGCCAGCGGCATAAGCGTCCACACGATCTATCCCGGCTCGGTCGCGACCAATGTCAGCCGCAACGCGCTGACAAGCGATGGCAGCGCCCGCGGACGTTCCGACAAGGCGATCGACGATGGCATTGCGCCCGGCGAGGCCGCGCGCCAGATGCTTGACGGCATTGCGGGCGCAGAGCGCGAAATCATCATCGCTGAAGGCACGGAAAAGGCGATGGGCGAAATGCGTCGCACACCCGATGCGCTGTTCGATCAGCTCGCTGGGCTCGTCGCGAATGGCTACATGGAAAAGATGGAAAGGGAGGATTGAGGCCATGGATCAAAAACGCGTTCATCTGGCAAACGGCCTCAGCCTCATGTGCGTCGACGAAGGACCGATCGATGCACCCGCCCTCATCTTCCTCCACGGATTTCCCGAAAGCCACCGCACCTGGCGCCACCAGATCGCGCATTTCAAGGATCGCTTCCGCTGCATCGCGCCCGATCAGCGCGGGTATCGCAGTTCCTCCAAGCCCCAGGAGGTGGAGGCCTATACACCCGACAAGCTGATCGGGGACGTCTTCATGCTAGCCGATGCTCTGGGAATCGCGAAATTCACGATCGTCGGCCATGACTGGGGCGGTGCGATTGCCTGGGGCGTGGCGCTCGGCGGCCAGCATATGCGCGTTGAACGGGCGATCATCGCAAACGCCCCCCATCCCGCGAACTTCCAGAAATTGCTCTATACCCATCCCGGTCAGCGAGAGGCGAGCCAATATATCCGGGGCTTTCGCGATCCGGCCAATGATCCTCTGGTCAAGGACAGGGGCCTCACGGGGCTGCTGCTCAAGGAGGTCAAATGGGACCGGCCAAATCAGATGGAGCCAGAGGAGCGCGAGGCCCTGCTGCGTGACTGGCAGAACCGCGATGCCGCCTTCGGCATGCTTAACTATTACCGCGCCAGCCCGATCGATGTGCCCGAGATGGATGCGCCTTACGAAATTCCTCCGGATTTCACCCCGCCCGAGCTTCCCAAGCTGACAATCCCCACACTCCTGATCTGGGCGATGGATGACCTTGCGCTCCCGCCGGAAAATCTCGACGGGCTCGATGCCATCATCGAACCGCTCACGATCGAACGCGTGCATGATTGCGGGCATTTCGTCCCATGGGAGGCACCCGGCGCCGTCAACGCAGCGATGGACCAATTCCTGCAATCTTGAGGCGTTAATGCCGCAGCAAACGGCAATCAGGAGACGCCCCAATGAGCGAAGAAGTTGAACACGGCCGCGATGTAACCAAGGTCTATTCGACCAATCAGAACATTCAGAAGCTCGAACGGCTGATCGAGGCTCTTCGCGACGGCAAGGATTTCACCATCCAGGTGGACAATGAGCGCATCATCGTGCCTGCCGGGACCGAATTCTCGATCGAGCACGAGCAGGAAGGGCCGATGCACGAGCTCGAATTTCAATTCCGCTGGCGGACAGACGGGGACTGAGGGCTGAGCACGGTCCGCGCTCGGGCGACTGGCTCTTGCGCGCTCGGTCGCTTTATCGGGCACACACGATCAGCGATCGGCAAACCTCTCGACCCACGCACCGTGGGGATGTGCAAAGGCAAGCGCGCGGCGTTCGCCGGTATGAGACTGTCCATCCCAATGGCGGACGCTCAGCTCGTGCCTGAAGGTCGCCGGATCTGTTACAAGGCTTACCCACGCAATCTGGCGCGCGCGCGTCGCCTCGCTGCCGGCGCTTTCGATCGAACAGCGAATGGAAGCCTGTGTCTTTTCGGGCAGATACTGCCACATGATCGAATGGAAAATCGTACGCGTCGTGCCGTCCGCCTGAGGCTTCGCGAGACCCTCCTCTACAAAATCCCCCGCATCCCGCCTGACAAGCAAGGGCGGCGATTGTGCCGCAAGCGCGATGGCAGCATCGATCCGTGCCATCCGTTCGGGCGCGTCTGGCCAGACATAAGCCTTCAGGCGCAGTGCCTCGACCGGATCGGACAGATCGATCGGTGTCACATCGCATCCGCTGATCGAGGTGATCGCAAAGCCCGGCGCAGGGGCAGGCTGACCGCCTTTGCCAAGCCATTTGGGCTCGATCCGCATGGGCGACCGCGCTGGGCCAATTTCAATCCCGCCCAGCCGAAAAAATCGATCAATCATGGTTTTGGCGTCGGCAAGGCAATCGATGAACGGGTCTTTCCAATTGCCCTTTGCCTTGCCAGCGCCTAAATCGCCGCGGATCATGTCCGCATCAGAAACTCTCGACCAGTCGATCCCGCTTACCTTTGCCGTGCCCAAGGGGCGGATCCTTGAGGAGGCTCTCCCGGTGCTCGAGCGCGCGGGAGTTGTGCCGGATGAAAGCTTTTTCGACAAGTCGAACCGGGCGCTGGCTTTTGCCACCCAGCGGGCAGACATGCGGATCATCCGGGTGCGTGCTTTCGATGTCGCGACATTCGTTGCGCACGGCGCTTCGCAGATCGGCATTGTCGGCTCGGATGTGATCGAGGAATTCGACTATCCCGATCTTTATGCACCGGTCGATCTTGATATCGGTCATTGCCGGCTGTCGGTGGCGCGGCTTGCCGATGATCGTGGTGAAGACACAGGCGCCAGCCATCTGCGCGTCGCGACCAAATATCCGAACCTCACAAGCCGCCATTTTGAGCGCGCCGGTATCCAGGCCGAATGTGTGAAGCTCAACGGCGCGATGGAACTCGCTCCTTCGCTGGGCCTTGCGCGCCAGATCGTCGACCTGGTCTCGACGGGGCGCACGCTTGCACAAAATGGACTGGTCGAGACTGATTGCATCCTTCAGATTTCGGCGCGCCTGATCGTCAACCGCGCGGCATTCAAGACCGATGCGCGTGTTGCCAAGCTTGTCAGTGCGTTCCGAAAGGATGCGGCCGCGCGCGCCGCATCGCATGGAGCTGGCTCTGACGAGGCGAGAAAGGACGCGGCCTGATGCAACGGCTCTCCACGCTCGATCCTGATTTCGAGGTCCGGTTCAACCGCCTTGTGAACACGCGGCGGGAAACCGACAACAATGTTGCCGGTCAGGTCGCCTCGATCTTGGCCGACGTCAAGGGTTCCGGCGACAAGGCGCTCATCGAGCTCACCCAGCGCTTTGATGGCTATCCGCTGATCGATGATGCGGACTGGATCGTCACCAAGGAACGGATGGAAGAGGCCTATGGCCAGATCGATCCTGACCAGCGCGCGGCACTGGAACTGGCGGCCGAGCGCGTGCGATCTTACCACGAAGCGCAATTGCCCGAGGACCGGGACTATACGGACAAGGAAGGGGTCCGCCTCGGAGCGGTCTGGCGGCCCGTTGATGCAGCGGGCCTTTATGTGCCGGGCGGGCGCGCGGCCTATCCCTCATCATTGTTGATGAACGCTATCCCTGCACGGGTTGCGGGGGTCGAGCGGGTGGTGGTCGTTACCCCGACGCCGAAGGGTCACTCCAATCCGCTCGTGCTTGCGGCCGCCCATGTCGTGGGGATCGACGAGATGTGGCGGGTTGGCGGCGCACAGGCCATTGGCGCGCTCGCCTATGGCACGGAGCGGATCAAGCCCGTCGACGTGGTCACTGGCCCGGGCAATGCCTATGTCGCGGAAGCCAAGAGGCAGCTGTTCGGCGTGGTCGGGATCGACATGGTCGCAGGGCCTTCGGAGATCCTGGTGATCGCCGATGGCGACAACGATCCTGACTGGACCGCAGCTGACCTGCTCAGCCAAGCCGAGCACGATCCCACGTCGCAAAGCATCCTGATAACCGATGATGAAGGGTTCGCCCGCATCGTCGAGGACTGCATCGACCTGCAACTGGCCTCGCTCGATACCGGCAAGACCGCGCGCACCTCCTGGGATACGCATGGGGCGATCATCATCGTCAACGATATCGCGGCCGAAGCGCCCGCGCTTGCAAATCGACTGGCCGCCGAGCATGTCGAGCTAGCACTCGAACCCGCGGCCGCCGAGCAACTGCTCGGCAGCATTCGGCATGCCGGCAGTGTCTTTCTCGGGCGGCTCACGCCTGAAGCAGTGGGCGATTATGTCGCCGGACCCAACCATGTTCTGCCAACAGGCAGGCGGGCGCGCTTTTCAAGTGGTCTTTCGGTAATCGATTTCATGAAGCGCACGAGCTTCGTATCGCTTGATCAAAAGGCACTTCAGACAATCGGTCCGGCTGCCGTGACCCTTGCTCAGGCCGAAGGTCTGCCCGCCCATGCGCAATCCGTAAAGCTGCGGCTTTCATGAGCGCTGTGTCGCGGTCCACCGCTCGCTCCAGCGCCCGGCTTGCAGCGGTTCAGGCGCTGTATCAGCAGCAAATGGAGGGCACGGCCCCTGCAAGACTGCTGAACGAATTTCACCAGCATCGTCTGGGCAAGCAGATTGACGATGAAGATCACGGCGACGCGGTCTACGCCGAGGCGGAGATCGATTTTTTTGATGACCTTGTAAAAGGGGTCGACGCCCGGCGCGAAGAGATCGATGGTCGGCTCGAAGGCAAGCTTGCCCAAGGCTGGACTCTCGCCCGGCTCGACAAGACAATGCTGCAGGTTCTGCGCGCAGGCACCTATGAGCTCATGGCAAGGCCTGACGTGCCCGTCGCGAGCGCGATCGACGAATATGTCGATGTCGCCAAGGCCTTCTTCGATGACCGCGAGGCCAAGTTCGTCAATGGGCTGCTCGATGCGATTGCAAAGGACGTGCGCAGCTGACGCAATTCGGCGGCGCTACGGCTCTCGCACAGGCAAGAGAGGCTTTCGCTGTGCCAACATCGGGGTTAGTCGTTCAGCGGAATGGCTTACGTACATGAACGAACTCGAATATCTGAAGCAATTGCGCTCCTTGCCCTTGCATGAGGGCGCGCGCGGTCTGGAAGACGATTGTGCCGTTCTTGCGATTGGCGAGCAAACTCTTGTCATCACGCATGACATGATGGCGGAGGGCACACATTATCTGCCCGATGCGCGAATGGCCGATGTGGCCTGGAAACTCGTTTCGATGAACCTGTCCGATCTCGCCTCCAAGGGAGCAAGGCCAGTCGGCGTGATCCTTGGTTCATCGCTCGGGCGCGAGGATGCGGAGTTTCTCGAGGGGCTGCGCGATGCCCTGTTGGCATACGACGTGCCACTGCTGGGCGGCGACACGATCGCCGCGCTAGGCGCGAGCACGTTCGCGATGACGGCCATTGGCGAGGCGACCCATCATCCTGTCCCCTCGCGCAAAGGCGCACGCCCAGGCGACGGGGTGTTTGTGACAGGCACCCTTGGAGCGGCCATGCTCGGCTTCGAGGGGAAAACGCAATATGTCGATGCCTTCAATCGGCCCCGGGCGCGACTGGAGGAAGGCTATGCGCTTGTGCCCCATGTAACCGCGATGATGGACATATCGGACGGGCTGATGCTCGATGCCTGGCGCATGGCAAATGCGAGCAGCGTGACCTTCCGTCTGAACCCGGAGCTCATTCCGGTTGCTGACAGCGCTCGGTTCGATGACTGCATTCGCTGGGGCGATGACTACGAGCTGCTTTTCACGTGTCCGCACGGGCTGGATTTGCCTGTGGGCGCCATCAGGATCGGTGCTGTCGAAGAGCGACGTGATGCGCCGATCTTCCTGGGTGGCACACCGCACGCGTATGCCGCCAATTTGGGATATCGGCATGGCTAAACCGTCCCGCACACAGCTTTGGCGACGCAAAGGCTTGCTTAGCCGCCTTTAGACCGTAAGTTGCGCCGCTCGGCGGTCCTCATATGGGACCACCAGTATGGGACAAAACTCAAGACACGATAAAACGGAGGGGATCGTTCGTGGATCTTATTCTCATTTCCATCGGGCTCGGACTGCTTGCCGTGGTTTACGGCATTATCACCAGCCAGCAGGTGCTTAGCGCCGAGCCGGGCAATGCCCGGATGCAGGAGATTGCTGGTGCGATCCAGGAGGGCGCGCAGGCTTATCTCAACCGCCAATACACGACGATCGGGATCGTCGGCGTGATCGCGGCGGTCGTACTCGGCCTGTTCCTTGGCCCGATTGCTGCGGGCGGCTTTGTCATCGGAGCGGTACTCTCCGGCGTTGCCGGCTATATCGGGATGAACATCTCGGTCCGCTCCAATGTCCGCACCGCAGCTGCTGCTGAACGGGGCCTCCAGGCCGGGCTCACTCTTGCCTTCCGCGCAGGGGCGATCACGGGAATGCTCGTGGCCGGTCTTGCCCTGCTCGCGATTGCCGTGTTCTTCTACGTTCTCATCGGCCCGATGGGCTTTGAAGTGAACAGCCGCACCGTCATCGATGGGCTTGTCGGCCTCGCCTTTGGCGCTTCGCTGATCTCGATCTTCGCGCGCCTTGGTGGCGGCATTTTCACCAAGGCCGCCGATGTCGGCGCCGACCTGGTCGGCAAGGTCGAGGCAGGCATTCCCGAGGACGATCCCCGCAATCCGGCCACGATCGCGGACAATGTCGGCGACAATGTCGGCGATTGTGCCGGCATGGCGGCTGACCTGTTTGAAACCTATGTCGTGACCGTCGGCGCGACCATGGTCCTCACCGCACTGCTTCTGCCTTCGATCGGCGAATTGCTGCTTCCGCTCATGGCGCTGCCGCTGCTGATCGGCGGCGCGTGTATCGTCACCTCGATCATCGGGACCTATTTCGTGCGGCTCGGGGGCGGCACCAATGTCATGGGCGCGATGTACAAGGGTTTCCTCGTCTCCGCGGTGGGCGCGATCCCGCTTATTTATTTCGCAGTGCAATATGCGCTGGGCGACATGGGCAGCGTGATCAATCCAGGCCTCGGCATGGTCGAGTTTACTGGGTTCGATCTGTTCCTGTGCGCCATTCTGGGCCTTGCGATCACCGGGCTGATCATCTGGATCACCGAATATTACACCGGCACCGGCTTTCGCCCTGTGCGCTCGATCGCCAAGGCATCGGAAACCGGCCATGGCACCAATGTTATCCAGGGGCTTGCGATCAGCCTTGAATCGACCGCGCTGCCGACGCTTGTCATCGTGGGCGGCATCATTGTCGCGTTCCAGCTCGCCGGACTTATGGGAATTGCCTATGCGGCAACCGCGATGCTTGCGCTTGCGGGTATGGTTGTGGCGCTCGATGCCTATGGTCCGGTGACAGACAATGCCGGTGGCATCGCCGAGATGGCGGGCCTCGATGAAAGCGTGCGGGAGAAGACCGACCTGCTCGATGCAGTCGGCAACACCACCAAGGCTGTCACCAAGGGCTATGCGATCGGTTCAGCAGGCCTTGGCGCGCTGGTGCTGTTTGCCGCCTACACGACCGATCTCAGGGTGTTCTTCCCCGAATTCCTCGATGGCGACCTCACCAATGGCGAAGTCTCGTTCAGTCTTGAAAACCCCTACGTCATCGTCGGCCTCTTCCTGGGCGCGCTGCTTCCCTATCTGTTTGGTGCCATGGGCATGACCGCCGTTGGCCGTGCAGCGGGCGACGTGGTCAAGGACGTGCGAGAACAGTTCGCTGCCGATCCCGGGATCATGGCGGGCACGAGCCGCCCGAACTATGCGAAAACCGTCGATCTTGTGACCAAGGCGGCGATCAAGGAAATGATCGTTCCCTCACTTCTTCCAGTGCTCGCTCCGGTCGTGGTCTATTTCGTGATCACGCTCATCGCCGGGCAGGATAATGGCTTTGCCGCTTTGGGCGCGCTGCTGCTGGGTGTGATCGTCGGCGGATTGTTCGTGGCGCTCTCGATGACCGCAGGCGGCGGCGCATGGGACAACGCCAAGAAGTACATTGAAGACGGCAATCACGGCGGCAAGGGCTCGGAAGCTCACAAGGCTGCGGTGACCGGTGATACGGTCGGCGATCCCTACAAGGACACTGCCGGCCCAGCGGTCAATCCGATGATCAAGATCACGAATATCGTCGCGCTGCTGCTGCTCGCCGCGCTTGCCGGGGCGCACTGACTGATCGCTCTTGTCGTTGATGAAACCCCGCTGCGCGCAGGCGCGGCGGGGTTTTTCGCGAAGGCAGCGGCGCGCGCTTGACCTTGCATCGAGCCGTCCGCATGGCCCATGCCATGAGCAATTCCCCCACTCCCGAGGCGCTGGTTGACGACTTGGTGCGCCTGCTGACAGTCGAAAAGCGCGCGGCCGACATCTATCAGGGCGCTCCGCAAACCGATGGCATCGGCCGGGTGTTCGGCGGCCAGGTCATCGCGCAGGCGCTGCAAGCCGCCCAGGCCAGCGTGATAGCGCCCAAGGCCGCGCATTCGCTTCATGCCTATTTTCTGCGCGGAGGGATCGAAGGCCCGCCAATCGAATACCGCATCGAGCGCGATTTCGACGGGCGCAGCTTCGCCAATCGCCGCGTCGTCGCCGCGCAGGAAAACGAGGCTGGCGAGGCGATCCCGATCCTCAATCTCACAGCGAGCTTCCAGCTTCATGAAGACGGGCTCGAACATCTCGATGCACCAATGCCCGCAGTTCCCCAGCCCTGCGATCTCATCAGCGACATGCAACAGCGCCGCACGCTGGCGGATCACATGGGTGACAGGCTGACAAAGGCGCAGCGCGAACTGATGCTGCGGCCGCGCGCAATCGAGATGCGCACGGTCGATCAGCTTCACTGGATGAATTCGAAACCCGCCGCACCTCGCGCTCACAGCTGGTTTCGCACCGCAGCGCCGATCAGCGGCGAAACCGATTCGCCCGCGCTTCATCGCGCGTTGATCGCCTATGCGAGCGATTACACCCTGCTCGGAACCAGCGCGCTGCCCCATGGCCTATCATGGATGCGCGGCGAGCTTGTCGGCGCCAGCCTCGATCATGCGATCTGGTTTCATGGCGAAGCGCGCGCAGACGAATGGCTGCTCTACGTCACCGACAGCCCCTGGACCGGCGGCGGGCGCGGCTATAATCGCGGACGTATATTCAAGGCTGACGGGACGCTCATTGCCAGCGTCGCGCAGGAAGGGATGATGCGCAAACGCAGGCGAGACGCGCAATAGTGTGCATGCAACGGCTTCTCGCCCGCGAAGTGGCCGGTCGTTTTACATGATCTTAAGCTGGTCACAGTTAAATGGTGGGTAATCATGGCGAGACACCGGAGACCCTCGTGAACAAGCCGTTCAATCCCACCGCCCAGCACGTGACCCCAATCGCGCAAGACCCGTTTGCCTATTTCTCGCCCCTGCTCACGATCGGGCATCTCTATGTGCCGATCGGCACTGATCTCGACAATGGCGAGATCACCCGCGCTGTTGTCGCCAGAGAAGCGGATCGGCGCTGTGAAGAGATTGGCGACACCAAGTCGGAAGATTCGCTCCTCCCCTATGATCATCCCGAAGTGGACAGGCTTCTCACCCGCATCGACAACTTTATTCGCACGCTCAACCCCTATTTCGAGCCGCGCAGCCAGGCAGAAAGCTGGGGCCACATCCTAAATCCGGGCCAGAACACAGACTATCACACGCATATTCGCCACGGGGAGCCCGATGGCATTTCATGGGCCTATTATTCGAACTACCCCGAGAACAGCGGCGCGCTCGTCTTCGCGATGGATGCAGTGGCACGCAGAAACATGTTCGAGGTCGAACCGGCGGTTGGACACATCGCGATTTTCCCGTCCTATGCCCCGCATTTCACCAAACGCAACATGAGTAACGAGAAGCGCGTTTCGATCAGCGGCAACTACTTTCCCGATCCCAAGAAAACCGAGCAGTTCGACGAGTTCGCCTCGACGCAAATGACCCCGCTCGCTCATATCATCGGGATCTGGCAGGACTAGCCAAAGTCCCGCAAGGACACCTGTAGCCGCCAACACCCATCTCCGCCGGCAATGTCAGGATTCTTGACAATCGCCGGATCATGATCCGCAGCGTTAACCATCGTAAACCCCTGAAATCCTCCACCATGCGAGGTTTGGCACGCCGTTTGCTTTACCAACAGCACTGAGTTTTTGGCAGGATTTGAGCAAGGCAAGGGGTAGTTATGCAGTACATCAAATTGACCAAGGCAGCGCTCGTCGGTGCTTCGCTGGCAACCGCATCTGTCGCGGCGACGGTGCCGACCGACGCGAACGCGACCAGCTTCAGCAAAAGCACAAAGAGCGGGAGCTTTTCGAAGTCTACCAAGAGTTCCAAGTCGAGCAAGAGTTCGAAGTCGAGCAAGAGCTCCAAGTCGAGCACGACCAGCACCAGCACCTCGACAAGCACTTCCACGTCGACGAGCACCTCGACTTCGACTTCCAGCGGCACGACCACTTCGAACGGTGGCACGCCGGTGCCGGCTCCGGGCGGTGTACTGCTCTTCGGTGCGGGCGCGGCAGTCGCGCTGGGCGGTCGCAAGGCTCTGAAAAAGAAAATCGCGCGCAAGTAAGCGCTCACACACCCTAGCGGGTCCGGAAAATTCGATCACCACCCGCCAATCGAGGCCGTTTGCATGCTCACGCAAACGGCCTCTTCGGTGTTGGATTCAAGCAATGTTTACCGCAATCGGGCAAATCGGTAACCATGCCAGAACATCGCAACCGCTCATTCGATCTGATGCGCTTGGCGCTTATAGCGTCGCTTGCGCTCGTGGGCTGCGCGCAGCCTCCGTCTTCGACTAACGCGGACGCGGAACGTGCGATCGAGGCACGTGAATTCCGCGTGGCCCGCGCTCATCTTGCGCAAATGTTCGAAGAAGGCGCTGCCGATCCGCAGACCTACCGCCTGCAGATGGAGCTGATGCTCGAAATGGGCGATGGCTATTCGGCCATGGCGGCAATCGAAAACCTCTCGCCAAGCGATCTTCCGCCCGGCGAACGCAGGGTGGCGACTGCGCGCGCCCTGCTCTTGCAGGGAAAGCCCGACCAAGCGGCCGCACTGTTTGACGATATCGAGACGGAGAATCTGACCGAAGCAGACTTCTACGTGGCCCTTATCGCCGTCAAAGACCTGGATGAGGAAGACGAATTCGAGGCCGGGATGGACCTGGCCCTTGATACCTTCCCCGATAGCGCGCCGCTCAATGCCTTGGCGGCTCAGAAGCTGATCGATCTTGATCTGCCCGAAGAAGCCGCCCCGTTCGCCGAGCGCGCACTCGCAACCGATCCGAAGCACTACGAAACCCACCTCGTACTTGGCCAGATCGCGATTGCGAACGATGACCTGCAAACAGCACTCGAGCGTTATCAGGATGCGAACGCAATCAAGCCGGAAAAGCCAATGCCGCTTGCCGCAATCGCTGGCCTTCAGCTCGATCTCGAGCGCTATGACGAAGCTGGCAAGACGCTCGATCGCGCCCTCGCCCAGCATCCAGAAATGCCCTTCCTGATCTGGCAGAAGGCACGCCACGCTCTGGCAACTGGCGATCTTGAGACCACCCGTTTCACTGTGGAGCGAGCCCGGCGCAGTTTTCGCGGGAACGATGAATTCACGCTCTTTTCCGCGCAGGTCGAAGAGGCGCTCGGCAATCGCATCCTCGCCTTATCCGAATACCGGCGCTATTTGCGCGCAGTTGGCGAGGATGCCGCCATTTCCGAGCATATCTCGCAGCTCGAAAATCAGCAGGAACGCGAAAGCGCGGGCCCCGGATAGGACAACCAAGCTTCAAACAGCTCGGTCGAACGCATCACAACCCCTCAATGCGCCATGAAGATGGGCAGCTGCGGATCGGTCAGGCTACGTCTGGTTACCCCGCCCAGCAGCATTTCAGCCAGTCTCGAATGTCCATAAGCGCCCATGATGACCATTGAACAATCGCGCGCGGCCGCCTCGGAAAAGAGCGTGTCAGCAATCTTTGCCTGTCCGGGCTCGATTTCGAGTATCTCGCAATTGATCCCATGACGGCTGAGATATTGCGCGCCCTCGGTGGGCGAGAACACCATGCGATCGCGTTTTTCGGGCTCGGCAATCGAGGCCAGATACACCGCGCCGGCGAGCTTCAGTAGCGGGACGGCTGCGCGCAGTGCAACGCATGCCTCGCTCGACCCGTTCCATCCGATCAGCACTGGCGCTGAAAAGTCCATGCCTTTCATGGTGCCCGGCACGACCAGGACAGGGACCGCTGCTCTGAGCGCAAGTTCGCCCGCCATTGCCGAGGGAGCCTTGCGATCCTCGCTACCCTCGTCGTGCGGGGCGATCAGAATGATATCGTGGAGGGCAGATTGTTCGATCAGCCGATCCTCGGGTACTCCGTAGAGAAACTGCCAATCCCACGAAACATCCTCCTTCGCCAGCTCCGCTTCGAGCTTGCCGCGCAATTCCTCTGCCGCTTCGCGGATCCGCGGGATGGCGGCGGCAAGAGCTGAGCCATAGAAATCACCAGGTGCGAACATTTCGTAATTCACGCACTGGAGACAGGTGATGTGGGCGCCGGTGGCGCGGGCCATATCGAGCGCGACCTCTAAGCGGGCGCCCATCGAATTGTCGCCGCCGACATAGAGCAGAATTGATTGCATGGTGTTCCCTCCCTCTGGTGTGCAGACGTGTTCTCCAGGATCGGGGCCACTGCGTAATTGACGCTGATCAAATTTGCCGAGCCCCGGACGGATGCGGCCTGATCGATTGCCATGATACACGCGCACGCTATTGTCCGCGACAGGTAAGAGGAACTCAGCATCATGCAGATCACCCGTCAAAAACCGGTCAGGATCAGCCTTCAGCCGAGCAACCATCCCTATCTTTCGGGGGCCTGGACGCCGTGCCACGAAGAGGTCGAGGTCGCCGAGCTGGATGTGATCGAGGGACAGATCCCGGACGATATCGACGGAATTTACCTGCGCAACACGGAAAACCCGGTTCATCAACCGCTCGGCCGGCATCATCCGTTCGATGGCGATGCCATGATCCACCAGGTCAGTATTTCAGGCGGCAAGGCGAGCTATCGCAACCGCTTCGTGCGCACGCATTGTTTCGAAGCTGAACAGATCGCGGGACGTGCGCTATGGGGCGGATTGATGGACCCGCATGAAACATCGCTTCGCCCGGGCTTTGGAGCGCATGGCGGCCTCAAAGATACCGGCTCGACCGACATCATCGTGCATGCAGGTACAGCGCTCGCCACGCTCTACCAGTGCGGTGAAGCCTGGCAGATCGACCCGGTCACGCTCGACAATCTGGGCAAGGCCCCTTGGGGTCCGCTCGATGGCGTTTCCGCTCATCCCAAAGTCGATGAAGAAACCGGCGAGCTCATGTTCTTCAACTATTCGAAACACCCGCCCTTCATGCATTATGGCGTTGTCGACCGCGCGGGCCAGCTTGTGCATTATGTGCCGATCGAACTGCCCGGCCCGCGACTTCCTCACGATATGGCGATCACCCAGAATTGGTCGATCCTCAACGACATGCCGCTGTTCTGGGACCAGGACTTGCTTGAGCGCAACATTCACGCCGCGCGTATTCATGACGGCCTGCCCACACGGTTTGCTCTGATACCTCGTCGCGGCGAACCCTCAGACGTCCGCTGGTTCGAAGCCGCACCCACCTATGTCTTGCATTGGACCAATGCGTGGGAAGAGGGCGATGAGATTGTGCTGGAGGGCTATTTTCAGGACAAACCGATGCCCGATCCGATCGAGAGCGCGGGCAAATTTGGTCACATGATGGCTTATGTCGATGAGCATTCCTTCCTCCCGCGGCTTCATCGCTGGCGCTTCAATCTGGCCACCGGACAGACCAGTGAACAGCGCCTTTCAGACAGGACGGTCGAATTTGGGATGATCAATCCTGATTACCTCATGAAAGAGAGCCGGTATGTCTGGTCGACCACCTCCAAACCCGGCTGGTTCTTGTTCAACGGCTATGTTCGCCACGATACGCTTAGTGGCGCCGAGCAGACTTACGCGCTGCCGGAGGGTGTCTTTGCGAGCGAGAGCCCGATGGTCCCGAAGAAAGGGGCGGTCTGCGAGGATGATGGCTATCTCGTTACATTCCTGATCGACGAGAACGAGGGGACCTCGAGTCTCGCGATCCTCGATGCAAGCGATATCGCCCGAGGCCCGATCGCGCGTGCCGCCTTGCCGCACAAGATCTCAAGCGGCGTGCATGCAACCTGGGTCGAACATCGCCAGTTGCGCAAGGATGCAGCATATCACGCACAGCGCGCCGCCAGGCGCGCGGCCAGATAACATTGGCAGACCCGAGGCAGCTCGCCTTAGCGCTCTTTTCTGCCTTCGAGTGGGAACGCCTTCACGCGTTTGCCGAAAGCGGGTAAAAAACCACTCCCACGGATACGAAACATCAGGCGACCTTTGACGCGAGCCGGATCGACCATTGCCAAGGAAGAATCACCTGTGCTGGAGCGTGAGAACGCGCGAAGAGCGACACGCCCTGACCGCCCTACTGCCGAGACCGCTCGCACCACCATCCCTGCATCGGGGTGATCCACCAGGACGATATCGCCCCGCTTGACATGGCCTACTGCACGAAAGGCTGCGAACACCTGGTTGGGCAGGACGGGTTCCATGCTTCGCCCCTGCATTCTCACTATTCTTAACCCCAGCATGCCTCCGCGTTAGTCGAGCAGGCTAACACGGGCAAGTTTCCCAGCTCCGGCGCGAGCCAGCGTCCCGATTTCATACGATTTGGCGAGCCTAACCATCGCGTTGCAAGACCCATTTTTGTTGCGGACTTGCAACCTTTGCGCTTGGTACTCATTTCAACTGAGAAGTCCTCTTTTCACCACGCGAAACAAGGAGCGCCTTTCCGATGGCTTTCAATCTCATTGCTCTTCCCTATGCGGACACCGCACTTGCTCCGGCCATTTCGGCCGAAACGCTCTCGTTTCACTATGGCAAGCACCACCAGGCCTATGTCGACAAGATGAATGCCGCGATCGAAGGCACCGATCATGCCGCTGCTTCAATGGAAGCGATCGTGGCTGCGGCGCGCGGCTCAAACCAGGGGCTCTTCAATAACGCCGCGCAGAGCTGGAACCATGCGTTTTACTGGCACTCGATGGCGAGCGAAGAAACTGCGCCTTCGGCTGAGCTAAAGGCGAAGATTGAGGAGGCATTTGGCTCTGTCGACGAACTCAAGTCCAAACTGAAGGAACGCGGTGCAGGACACTTCGCCAGCGGATGGGTCTGGCTCGCCGAAAAGAGCGGCAAGCTCTCGATCGAGGAAACGCATGATGGCGATACGCTCGCCGACAGCGACTTCAATCCGTTGCTGACGATCGATGTGTGGGAACACGCCTATTATCTCGATCACCAGAACAAGCGCCCCGCCTATCTCGATGCTGTTGTCGATAACAAGCTCAACTGGGCGTTTGCGAGCGAAAACCTCGCCCGTGGCACAACCTGGACCTATCCGAACTAACGAGCAGACCGCCAAAAATGCTTCAAGTATGAAGGGGCCTGCTGCGCGGCGCGCGGTGGGCCCCTTTTCGCAGCGCGACGACAAACGCTCAGGCTTGTCTAGCGCCCGCCCACTCGACAAGCCGCACGCAATCGGCAAGCTGTCTGGCCTGAACAGCGCTGCGCTCTTCACCGATGCGATCGCACAGTTTCTCGGTGACATGCGCCAGAGGCTCCAGGCCCGCTGTCAGCAATCCGACTGCTGCCTCGCTGGGGCTGACGACAACTGCCCGGCGGTCGAAACGATCAGCTGATCGCACTATGAGCTTGCGACGCTCAAGCCGGTCGAGCAGCGCCGTTACCGAGCCGCTGGTCAGGCCGAGTGCCTGCTGTATCGATCCGGGCCGCGCCTCTCCGTTTTCCACCAGATATTCAAGACAGCGCCAATCGCTGCGCCCCAGCCCCGCACGCACGCTGTTCGCCACGTCATATTCGTCCAGGACGGACTGAAGAGCGCGCATGGCCTTGAGCAGAGGGGGCAAACGCGGTGTTTCCATCAAGTCGCAATCGCGCCATATCCTTGTGAGATCAACCTGGAGCAATTGCGTAGTGACGCTTCAAGCACCTGCATGATAGAAGTCATATATCTGCTGAGCGACCTTTGCGCTCACGCCGGGAGCACGCTGGAGATCCTCAAGAGCGGCGGCGCGGACTTTGCTCGCAGTGCCAAAATGGAGCAGGAGCGCGCGCTTTCGAGCTGGGCCGATGCCGGGAATCTCATCGAGTGGGCTTGCAGAAATCGCCCTTGAGCGCTTCGCCCGGTGCGCCCCGATGACATAGCGGTGAACTTCGTCGCGCAATCGTTGGGCATAGAAAAGCACCGGCGAATTGGTGGGCAGAGTCTTCTCCCGGCCGTCGGGGAAATGAAAGACCTCGCGGCCTTCGCGGCCATGATGGGGGCCCTTTGCAATGCCGATCACGGGTATATCGTCGGCAAGACCGCACTCCTGCAGCACGCTCATCACGCTGGAGAGCTGGCCCTTGCCCCCATCGATCAGCAAGAGGTCAGGCAAAATGCTCTCATGGCCTTGCTTGCCTTGTGCGCTCTCGACAGGCTCTGCCCCTTCGGCAAAAGCGCGGAACCTGCGCCGCATGACTTCGCGCATCATGCCGAAATCGTCGTTTGAACGCGCTTCGCGGATATTGAACTTGCGATACTGCGACTTCTCGAACCCTTCCGGACTCGCGACCACCATGGCGCCGACTGCCTTTGCGCCCTGAATGTGACTGTTGTCATAAATTTCAATGCGCTGCGGAAGATCTTCGAGCTCGAGAAACTCGGCCAGCTCGCGATGGACCCTGGCCTTGGTCCCGCTCTCGGCGAGCCGCCGTTCGAGCGCTTCCACCGCATTGCGCTGGGCCTGCCCCAGCAACTTTCGCCTGTCGCCGCGCTGCGGGACCGACAAAGCGACCTTCCTTTGCGCAACCTCGCTCAAGGCCGCTTCGATCAATTCGCGCTCTGGCAGTTCGCGATCAACGAGCACCTGGGGCGGCGGGGGCACTTCCTCGTAGAATTGGAGCATGACATCCTCGAGCACCTGCGCATCCTCAATGTCCTTTGTATGGCTCGGAAAGAATGCGCGGTGCCCCCAATTCTGTCCTCCGCGGATGAAGAACGCCTGCACCGCGACATGCCCCCCCTTCGAGGCGAGCGCAAACACATCGGCATCGCCAACGCTTTTGGCATTGATTGCCTGCGATCCCTGGATAAATGTTGCCGCGCGCAGACGATCGCGCAGAATGGCGGCGGTCTCGAAGTCGAGCTCTTCGGCCGCTTTCGCCATCTGGCGCTCGAGATCAGCCTGAACCTGGCCGGAGCGACCGGCGAGGAAGTCCTTCGCCTGACGCACCAGCGCATCGTAATCCTCTTCGCTGATCCGTCCCACGCAAGGCGCCGAGCAACGCTTGATCTGATAGAGCAGGCACGGACGATCGCGTCGTTCGAAGAAACTGTCGGTGCACGAACGCAGCAGGAACAGCTTCTGGAGCGCGTTGAGCGTGGTGTTGACGCTGCCCGCGCTGGCGAACGGCCCGTAATAATTGCCCTTGGCCTTGCGTGCGCCGCGATGCTTGTGAATGCGCGGGAATTTGTGATCGGCCCGTAGCAGGATGAACGGAAAGCTCTTGTCGTCGCGCAGCAACACATTGAAGGGCGGGCGAAAGCGCTTGATCAGCTGCGCTTCCAGAAGCAGCGCTTCGGCCTCTGAATTGGTGGTGATGATCTCCATCGCGCGGCACTGGGAAACCATCCTCAAGAGCCGATTGGTCAGCCCCTTGGTCTGGGCGTAATTCGCCACCCGCGCCTTGAGACTGCGCGCCTTGCCGACATAGAGCACGTCGCCTCGCGCATCGAGCATCCGATAGACGCCCGGCGTGGGCCTGAGCGTCTTGACGGTCTCTCGGATCGCCTTGATCCCGGCTTCGAGATCGGGCTTGGCGCGCGCGAGCGTATCGGCTGCGGCGCTTTCATTGAAGCGCTCAGCCCCGCGCGGATCATGGGGAGTCCCTGCCTCGGCTTTCGACATGCCTATTCAGATAGGGATTGGGGGCAGCAATTGGCAATGCGACCTGCGCGCTCTATCGCCAGCTTCATGCGGCACTTTGATGCGATCATTCTGGGAGGCGGTGCGGCCGGGCTGATGTGCGCCGGTGTTGCGAGCAAGCGCGGTCTGCGCGTCGCGGTGCTCGAAAAGGCAAGCAAGCCGGGCAAGAAGATCCTCATCTCGGGCGGAGGGCGCTGCAATTTCACCAATCTTGGCGCGGGCCCGGCAAACTTTCTGTCGCAAAATCCGCATTTCGCCAAATCGGCGCTCGCCCGTTACACGCCTGCCGATTTTGTCGAGCTCGTTGAGAAGCATCGCATCGCCTGGCATGAAAAGACGCTCGGACAGCTGTTTTGCGATGGCTCGGCACAGCAGATCGTGGCGATGTTGCTGGATGAGTGCGGGCCCGGCGTGGACGTCATCTGCGGTGCCGATATCCGCGCGGTCGTCAAAGATGGCGATGAATTCGCGGTGTCTTGCGGGCCAAGCGATACGCTGGGGCAGGGGCAGAGTTTCAGCACGCCTCGGCTTGTTATCGCGACAGGCGGCCCGTCCATCCCGAAGATGGGCGCAAGCGATTTTGCCTATCGCCTCGCTCGTCAGTTCGGGCTCAAGGTCGTCGAGCCGCGCCCTGCGCTGGTCCCCCTTACCTTGGGCAGCGATGAGCTGCTGTTCCGCGAATTATCAGGCGTTTCGGCGCCGGTGCGCGCACGCGCCGGCAAGGCATCCTTTGAGGAGGCCGCGCTGTTTACGCACAGGGGGCTGTCTGGCCCGGCAATCCTTCAGGTATCCTCCTATTGGCGACATGGAGAGGAGGTCGCGATTGCCTTCTTGCCCGCAGCGGCGACCGACTGGCTGCTCGCCGCCAAGCGCGATCGGCCACGAGCCGGGCTCAAATCGGTCCTGCGCGATCATCTGCCCGATCGCCTCGCCGATGCCCTCGCGGCGCGCCTTGGCATTGATGCCGAACTTGGGAACGTGGCGGACAAGGCCTTGCGCAGCGCTGCTGCCCGCCTAGCAGACTGGCGCTTTCATCCAAACGGAACCGAAGGCTTCGCGAAGGCCGAGGTTACGGCTGGGGGAGTTTCGACGGATGAGCTTTCCAGTCGGACCATGGAAACGCCCCGCGTTCCGGGCCTTTTTGTCATAGGCGAGGCGGTCGATGTCACCGGATGGCTGGGCGGCTACAACTTCCAGTGGGCCTGGGCGAGCGGCGTTGCCGCGGGGCAATGCCTGTAGCGCCAAACGCACCTTGGCGCAGTAGTGATACTTACGCTCGGGTAAGGTTGTCTCGGCGCGCAAAGCCCCGTAGCTTGAAGGTCGGAGCCTGAAGACAGAACCGCCCCATCGGGTGTTACAGGAGAGTCGCTTGCGCCAATTGCAAGGAATGGATTCCTCGTTCGTCGCGCTGGAATCGCCCAATTCGCCGATGCATATCGGCAATCTGCTGATTTATAATCCGGAAACGGCTCCCGGCGGCTTCGTTCGTTTCAAGAATATTCTCGCATTCATCGAGAGCCGCATGCAGCTTTCGACGACGATCCGCCAGCGGCTCGTGCGTGTGCCGTTCGATCTCGATTATCCTTATTGGATCGAAGATCCCAATTTCGACCTTGAATATCACGTGCGGCATGTGGCGCTGCCCAAACCCGGTGACTGGCGCCAATTGTGCATCCAGACCGCGCGCATCTTCTCGCGCCCGATGGACCTCACCCGGCCGCCCTGGGAATTCACCGTGGTCGAAGGGCTCGATAATGTCCGCAATTTCCCCGCCGGGTGCTACGCCTTTGTGACCAAGGTTCACCACGCCGCTATCGATGGCATGAGCGGCATCGATCTGATGGAAGCGCTACACACTGTCTCGCCCAATACCGCGCCGCCCAATCAGCCGGACGATTGGAAACCGGAGAGAATCCCCGGCGCTGTAGAACTGCTCGGAAAATCCTACGTGAACACGCTGATCAATCCGGTCAGACAGGCGCGCGTTGCTGCCCAGGCGGTGCCCGGCGTTGCCAATGCGATCAAGGGGCTGGTCACGCGCGAGTTCAAGCTCACCAGCGACTATGTTCCGCCGCGCACGCGCTTCAACCGCACGATCTCGCCTCACCGCGTTGTCGATGGGCGGTCCTTTTCTCTGGCCGAAGTCAAGGCCATCCGCGCGCTGCTGCCCGAAGAGGGAGTCAAGGTGAACGATGTCGCCCTCGCGATTATCGGGGGCGCGCTGAACAAATATCTGGAAGCGAAGGACGATCTGCCAAAATCCTCGATGACGGCGATGGCTCCGATCTCCGTGCGATCGACCGACGAGAAGGGGACGATGGGCAATCAGGTCTCTGCTATGATCGCGCCGCTCGGCACGCATCTGGCTGATCCCGCAGAACGCCTGGCTTACGTTTTCTCGCAGACCCGCAACTCCAAGGCGCTGACCAATGCGATCGGCGCGCGCACGATGACCGAAGTCTCCAAGGTCAATCCGCTGCTTTACATGGCTCTGGGCGCGCAACTGTTTAATCGGATCAGCCTCGCGCACAGGCTCGCCATGCCCTTCAACACCGTGGTCACGAACGTTCCCGGACCGCCTGTTCCGATCTATTCAGCCGGAGCCCGAATGGAGAGCATGGCGCTTTCGCTCATCTGCCTCACCGATGGCCTGGGGCTCGCACATGTCGTGCAAAGCTATGTCGACGAAGCGATCATCAGCTTTACGGCCTGCCGCGACATCATGCCGGATCCCGAATTCTATTCCGAATGCCTGCAGGAGAGCTTTGACGAGATGCTCGCTGCGGCGCAAGCGAAGGCGACGGCGAAAAAGTCAGGTTTGGTTCAAGCGGCACCTGCCGGGAAAGCGCCTTTGAAGCGGTCCAGCGCAAAGGGTGCCGCGAAGCCAGCGACGGTGGCAAAATCGGCTGCTACGGGCACTCGAAAGTCAACCTCCAAACGCAAGCCAGCGCGCGCTTCGGCTGCGCGTATCGCCAAGGAGAGCAAATAATGGCAACCCTACCCCCAAATACCTTTGATCTCGATCAGATCGACAATCCGGCCAACGTTCACATCCCCCGCCCGCCGAACCGACTCTGGACCTTTACCGAAGGCCGCGCGATGCTTGAGCTGGCCTCGTTCTATGCCATGCGTCCCCTGCTCGCGGCTCTCCCGCAGGGCGATGGCCATGCCGTTCTTACCATGCCCGGCTTCATGGCATCGAACAGTTCGACGGTCCCCATGCGCAGCCTGCTGAGCAATCTTGGCTATGATGCCCATGGTTGGGATTCGGGCCGCAATATCCGCGTCAATGAAGAGCTCATCGACGCGCTCGAAACCCAGCTTGACAGGCTCTACACCCAAAGCGGCAATCGGGCGGTTTCGCTGATCGGGTGGAGCCTTGGCGGGGTGCTTGCGCGCGAACTGGCCAAGCTTCATCCCGAAAAGGTGCGCCTGGTGATCAGCCTGGGCAGCCCGATCACGGACGATCGCAACCACACCAATGCCGCGCGCCTCTTCAAATTCTTCAACGGCGATGAGCCCGAGCGCGTGCGCGATGGGCAGTTTCGCGGGCTCGACATCGCACCGCCGGTGCCGACGACCTCGATCCTCACCAAGACTGACGGGATCGTCCACTGGCGCGGCAGCGTGCAATCGCCCGACAGGACCGTTTCCAATCAGCCGACCGAGAATATCCGGGTCTATGCCAGCCATTGCGGGCTCGGCGTCAATCCGAGCGTCATGATTGCGATCGCGGACCGGCTTGCTCAACCCGAGGGGGAATGGACGCCATTCGAAGCGCCGATCCACCAGAGCTGGATGTTCCCGGCGCTCGACCTTGCTTGAACTTCGTTGGGCCCGTGGGCCTCAGAACAGCTTGCGAATATCGACGCCAATGAACCGTCCGACCGGATCTATCAGGAAGGGCTGGTAATTGATCGGTGTTTTGCCATTTTCGTCCCGCACAGCGAGCTGCGCATCGAAAGCGTTATCCAGGCGAAATGAGACGCGAAGGTTCTTGAGAAGCGGGTTCGAACTGCCGGTGAGCTGATCGATATTTGTAAAGACGCGCACATCGAATGTCGCAAGATCGCCGAAGAAGAGATCGCTGCTTCCCGCCATATCCGAGCCATTGAGGCGCGCAGGGCCGGTGTAGCGACCAGAAAGCCGCATGCCGATCCCATTACCGAATATCCCCGCCTCAAGTCGCGAGGAATGGCGGGCAAGGCCAAACTGGCCGGTCGCATCGCCATCGAGTTGGTCTAGCACGGGAACGCCCGGCGCAATCAGAATCTCGTTCTGCAGCTCGATCGTGTGCGTCAGATTGGCGAAATAGCGCCAACCGTCCCTGCGTCCTCGAGCCAGGGGGTTGAAGGCTGGAGGTGAGCTCCCGCCGCTTTGCACCTGCCTGCCTTCGCGCACACCTTCATCAGATCCACGATCCGTGGCTGAGGGCGCCTCAGCAGAACAGATGCGGGAGCGAAATCGTTCAAGCGCTTCGTCGGGGATAGAGCCATCCGCTGCGCGAGCGCGATCCAGGGCGAATTTGATAAACTCGGTGTTGGCGCCCGGGATCAACTCGGAAATGTCCTCGCCTGCCTCGATCCGCGAAACCAGTGCACGCATCTGGGCAAGCCCATCCTCGCCGCAAACGCGCTCGCGAAAGGACAAGAAAGCCGCGCGCCGATCGCCCGCTTCGCCGGCGGGCGCCTCGCCTCCAGCCTCAGGGGGCCGGCCAGCGGGCCGAGCGGCGCCTTGTTCATTGCTGCCAGGAGGTCTACCGCGACCGCGATCTTCGCCCCCGCCCCCGCGCCCGCTTGCACTGTCGCCAAAGCTTCCACGAGTAGAAATAATGAATTGTATGCGGTCCGCGCGGGTCTCTGCAAAACTCACTGCGCGCCGGTCGAGCGCGATCAGCTGGCCGCTTGCATCGCGGGTGATCCGATCGGGAAAAGCGTCCTCGATCGCTTGCGTGATCTGAGGGAAAGCGCTCACGACATCATCGGACCGGTTGCGGATGTATTCGACAGTGAAACGCGTGTTGTCGATGAACGGCAATTCCCAGTTCGCCGCAAATTTCCAGTCGCGCTGGGTTTCCGCGGGAAGGTCTGGATTTCCCCCGGTCGTGACGGTTGCAAGAACGGTCTCGCCCGTTGTGAAATCAAATATGGGCACGTTGAAATTGCTGATCTGCGGCGCGCCGAGATTGGCAAGTGTGGGCGCAACTTCGCGCAGAACGAATGTGGCGGACAACTCGAGGCTGTCGGTGGGTTGCCAGTTGAGCGAGGCGTTGTAATCGCCCAGCGTTCCGAAGTCCGAGAGCTCTTCGAGACCGGCTTGCAGGTTTAGACTGAAACTGCCCAGGGCATCGGCCACACCAGCGCGTCGGCTTGTCAGCGGAACGACGAGATTGGCTCCTGTCGAGATAGTACCGCGCGTCAGCCGCGTATCCGCGCTCGTGCGCGTGTCGGCGCTTTCGATCCGGTTCCAGCTGTATCCCAGATCGAAGGTTGCGAGCACCTCGCCCGCCGGAAGACTGGCGATGGGGCCACGAAGAGTGTTGAGATTGTCGGCTTGCCATGTGCGGGCGCGTGCGGTTTCGAAGCCTGCATCAGCGGTGCGGGGAAGAGAGCCCTCGATGGCAAGCGCACCGTCGAGCGCTGCCAGTTCGAGCGCGCTCGTGTCAAAGCGCTGGTCGACTTCGGTTGTGGTTTCCGCAAGGCTTGCATCGATTGTGCTGGTCAGTCGAAAAGCATTGACCGGTGCGGTCAGGGAACCGGAGAATGCGGCTGTATCGGCAAAGACGCGGCGTTCGAGCGGGTCCTCTTCGCCAAAGGTGCGCAGAAGGCTCTGGCCCTGTGCATCGGTCAAGGTGACGATATTGAGCCCATCGAGGCTGCGGCTCTCATCGCGCTGATAATTGGCATTGGCGCTGAGGGAAATGCCGCTTTCTAGAAACGCCTTGGACCAGCTCACATTTCCTTCGAGATTGCGGCTATCGGGCACGAGACTTCGGAAGAGCGCCTGATCGGGATCATTCGCGAGCTCTGAGATTGAGCCGGGGGTCTGGATGATGCCGCGTTCGGCTTCGGTCAGAAGCGAGGTATCCTGCGCGGTCAGATTGACATTGATGCGTGCGCCATCGGCAATCCTGAGATATCCGTACTCCTGCTCACGAGTATAATTCCCGCCGCGCGCAGGGCCTTCGAACTCGAACTCGACCTCATTGCTGGCGTAGTTTTCCTTGAGGATAAGATTGATGACGCGCTGATCTGGTGGAAAGCCAAATCGCTGAGCAACCTCCTCGGGGAAGACCTCAACCCTCGCGAGAGCCTCGGGCGGATACTGAAACAGTTCGCGAAACGATCCTGTGCGGATACCATTGACCAGAATTACCGGACGTCCACCCCCGCCGCGCCCCCGCGCTGACCCGGTCTGATTGGTAATTTGGGTGACAAGATCGGCGATTGAGGCAACCCCTTCGGCGGCGATTTCTTCCTCGCCCAATTCAAGCAACGGAGCCTGATCGACATTGAGCTGACCGCGCAGCCGTATACCTGAAACCACGATTTCGTTGCCGTCGTCCGCAAGCGGTCCGGAGGGTTCGCCCCCACCCGTATCGGTGCCGAAATCGGTTCCGGGGTCATTCTGTCCGTCCCGTGCGTCTTGCGAAGTTTGAGTGGACAACGAGTGGTCGGCTTCGCGCTCGCCAGAGCCATCGATGGCTTCAGCAGCTGCGATCGGGGCAGCAGCGAGCATCATCCCGTAGACCGGCACACACACGCCCGCCATCAGGCGCAAAGTCAGCAAACAGAGCGGCGAGCGCGGAGTGATCATGGTGTGCTTGGCCTTTGAGCGGGCAGGAGATAGTCAGATTCGCTGAGCACGAGGCCCTTACAGATTTCTTGATCGGCCGAGCAGGTCGAGGAACGTACGCATACTCGGGGCACAAAACGCCCGAGGCGGCCAATCGGTCCCGTTATCAAGAAGTCTAGCCTTTTTAAGATGTGATCGCTAAGGCGCGCGATCAGATCGACGGAACGTCTCCGTCCGCAATCGCTTTAAGGACATGCATGGCAAAAGAAGAACTCCTCGAAATGCGCGGGCGCGTGGTTGAATTGCTGCCCAATGCGATGTTCCGGGTTGAACTTGAAAACGGCCATGAAGTGCTCGGGCATACGGCGGGCAAGATGCGCAAGAATCGCATCCGCGTGCTTGTGGGCGATGAGGTGCTATGCGAGCTTACACCGTATGACCTCACCAAGGCCCGCATCACCTATCGTTTCATGCCCGGTCGCGGCGGCCCTGGCCCGCAATAGTCGTCTGTGACGCATCCTGGTCCGAGGCGCTTTGCTTGCCGCATCTGACCCTTTCCTCCGCCTCTCCAAGACGGCGCGATCTGCTTGCCCGGCTGGGCATTGCACCAGACGTAGTGGCTCCTTCCGACATAGACGAGCGCCCGATGAGGGGCGAAGGCCCGCGCGATTATGCGATCCGCATGGCGCGTGAGAAAGCCGCCGCGATCGAGGCTCCGGGCTTTGTCCTTGCAGGTGATACCGTCGTAGCAGCCGGTCGGCGCATCCTTCCCAAGACAGAAGAGGTCGAAGAGGCCCGCGGCTGCCTCGCGCTCATCTCGGGCCGACGCCATACAGTGCTCTCGAGCATCGCCCTGAAGTGGCCAGACAAGAGCATCCGCCTCCGACTGAGCGAAAACACGGTTCGCTTCAAATCGCTCTCGCGCGATGAGATCGAAGACTATCTTGCCTCGGGCGAGTGGCGCGGCAAAGCGGGCGGTTATGCCATACAGGGCCAGGCAGAGAGCCTTATCCAATGGATCAGAGGAAGCCATTCGTCGATCATGGGGCTTCCACTGTTCGAGACCCGCGCCATGCTCAAAGCGGCAGGGTTCGCCATTGCCTGATCCCGCGCCGGAAACAGCTCGCGGGATGTGGTTCGTCGAGGAGGGGATCGCCGAGCATCGCGCGCTCCTGATCGATCAAAACCAGGTTCGGGCCGTCCGGCTTTATTGGCCGGGAGAATTGGTTGCCGGAATGGCATGCTCCGCTGTTCTGACTGCGAAACCGCAAGGCGCTCGGCGAGGCACTGTCCTGCTTGAAAATGGATCAGAGGCGCTCGTGGATCATCTCCCTGGCCAAGCGCAAGTGGGGGCTTCAGGACATGTGCGCATCCATCGGGCAGCCATCGCAGAGCGCGGACGTTTCAAATCCGCCCAGGCGCGCTGGATTTCGGCGGAAACCGATCCGCTGCCCAATCAACAGGCAGATCTCATGGGTGCGCCACTTCGGCAATTGCCGGATGCCAAGGTCGTGCCTAGATTTGAGGCAGGTGCCTGGGAGGAAATCTGGCATGCCGCCTCTAGCGGGGTACTCTCTTTCCCCGGTGGTGAAATCCTGTGCAGCGCAACCCCGGCCATGACGCTCATCGATATCGACGGAGCGGCCCATCGAGACCTGAACAAACACGCCTGCGCCGAGGCGATTGCCCGCGCAATTGGCTGGTTCGATCTGGGAGGATCGATCGGGATTGATTTTCCCACGCTCGAGACCAAGGCCGAGCGCAAGGCTTTTGATGCGGCGCTTGCGAAGGCACTCGCCGACTGGCCCCATGAGGCGACCGCGATGAATGGCTTTGGGTTCGTCCAGCTCGTTGCCAGGCTTATCGGCCCCTCGCTGCTCCACCGGTTCGCCACTTCGCGTGTGGGGCTCGCCGCCCGCTATGCGCTGCGCCTTGCCGAACGCTGTGAAGGAACAGGGCCCGTCCTTTTGCTGCGCGTTCACCCGGCTCTAAGGGCCCGACTCAGATCCGACTGGATTGCCGAGCTGGCCCGCCGGACTGGCAAACAGGTGCAGCTCGAAACCGATCCGGCCCTTGCGCTCGAAGCCCCCCAGGCCCAGATCATTACGGCATGACAAAGCCAGCCCGCCCTTGTCCGATCTGCAACAGGCCCCGGATCGCGCAGTTCGCGCCGTTTTGCTCGCAACGATGCAGGGATCGCGATCTCGCACAGTGGTTCGGCGATGGCTATGCCGTCCCCGGGCCGCCAGCCAACCCGGACGAGCTGACAGGCTCCGAATGGGACAAACAAGACTGAATTACCCCTTGCCAAGCCGGTGCCACTTCGCCATAGGCGCGCTCTCATTTGCTCGCCGTTGCATCTTTAGGGGCTGACGCCCAGGCAACGCCGCCGCAGCGAATGCCCGGGTAGCTCAGGGGTAGAGCAGCGGATTGAAAATCCGCGTGTCGGTGGTTCGATTCCGCCCCCGGGCACCACGCGGCAAAAAGGGGTTCGTGCCATGTCGCGTCGCCGTCAAATCTATGAAGGCAAAGCCAAGATCCTCTATGAAGGCCCCGAGCCGGGCACGCTGATCCAGTATTTCAAGGACGATGCAACGGCCTTCAATGCTGAAAAGCAGGGCACCATCAATGGCAAGGGCGTGATCAACAATCGCATTAGCGAGCATGTCTTCACGCGCCTGTCGCATATCGGCATCCCAACCCATTTTATCCGCCGTCTCAATATGCGCGAGCAGCTCATCCGGCAGGTCGAGATCATCCCGATCGAGATAGTGGTGCGCAATGTCGCTGCGGGATCAATCTCGAAGCGCCTGGGCATCGAGGAAGGCGAGCCGCTGCCGCACACGCTTATCGAATATTATTTCAAGGACGATTCGCTAGGCGACCCCATGGTCGCAGAAGAGCATATCGCGTGCTTCAATTGGGCCAGCCATGAGGAGATGCACGACATTTCCTCCATGGCGATCCGGATCAACGATTTCCTTTGCGGAATGTTCGCCGCGATCGACATCCGCCTCGTCGATTTCAAACTCGAATTCGGTCGTCTTTACGAAGGCGATTTCAGCCGCGTCATCCTCGCCGACGAAATCAGCCCCGACGGCTGCCGCCTATGGGACATGTCGACCGGCGAGAAGCTCGACAAAGATCGGTTCCGCCGCGATCTCGGCGGCGAGGAAGAGGCCTATCGCGAAGTCGCCCGGCGACTGGGGCTATTGCAGGCGGAAGACAATCAGCCGGGCGAGGTGCTTGACCTTTCGAGCCATCGCTCGCGTCTGCGCGGCACGCCAGCTTCGAAAAAGTAAGCTGACAGACAGGATCGCGCCACTAGGGTAGGACACCGAACGAGTATTCGGAGTTTCTACCGCCTAATGACCATTGCCTCACGGGCTCTTGCGGCCCTTGCCTTGCTTCTATTCTCGTCAATGCCGTTTTCGGGCGCGCTGTCCGAGCCAGCTTTGGCGCAGGATACAGCGCCCGCGTTGCAGCAAGACAGCGCAGACAATCAAGACTGGGCATTCGAGACGAGCGATCTGCCGGTTGATCCGGGTTTTCATTTCGGGATCCTGCCCAATGGCATGCGCTATATCCTGCGCGAAAACACAACGCCTGAGGCCACTGCGCTGGTGCGACTGCGCATCGGGTCAGGTTCGCTTGAAGAAACCGAAACCGAGCGTGGTCTTTCGCATTATCTCGAACACATGGCCTTCAACGGCTCGAGCGGTATTCCCGAAGGCGAAATGATCAAGCTGCTTGAGCGCGAGGGCCTTGCCTTTGGTGCCGACACCAACGCCTCGACCGGACTCGAAGCGATCACCTACATGCTCAACCTGCCCCGCAATGACGAGGACCTGCTCGACACAGCGCTGCTGCTCATGCGCGAAACGGCCAGCGAGCTGACGATTGCCCAGGATGCAGTTGAGCGCGAACGCGGCGTCATCCTTGCCGAAAGGCGCGACCGAGCGAGCTTCCGCCAGCGCGCATTCGAAGATCAGATCGCTTTTTTCGCACCCGGTGCGCGGTTTGTCGATCGTTTGCCGATCGGCACGCTCGACGTGCTCGAAGCGGCGAGCGCTGCCCAGCTGCGGTCGCTTTATGAGCGAGCGTATACTCCTGCCAACGCCGTCCTGGTGATCGTCGGAGATTTTCCGGTCCCACTGGTGGAAGCAAAAATCATCGAGCGCTTTGCCGATTGGAGCGGACCGCCCGCGCCGCCGGAACCAGAGGCCGGTCCTGTCGATATCAGCCGCACTGGTGAAACCGATATCTATCTTGATCCCGCGCTTTCCGAAGGCATGCGGATCGAGCGCCTCTATCCCTATCTTGATGAGCCCGACACTGTTCAGACCCGGGCGCTCAATGTCACGAGGGCCATTGGCTATGGGATCATCAATCGCCGGCTTGCAAGGCTTGCGCGTAACGCTGATGCGCCCTTTCGCAGCGCGCGCTTCGGCTCGGGCGACGTATTCGAGGAGGCGCGCAGCACCGGGCTCTCGATCAGCAGCGCTGATGGGGAATGGCGCAAAGGCATGCTGGCCGCGGTGCGCGTCGTGAATGAGGCCCTGACGCATGGCTTCACCCAGGCCGAAGTCAACGAGCAGGTCAGGCGGCAACGCACGGCGCTCGAGAATGCGGTCAGGTCTGCCGCGACACGCAGCAATGCGGCGTTCGTCAGCGATGCTCTGAGGCTGATAGCCGATGATGTCGTGCCGACAACCCCGCGAAGCGCGCTTGAGCGGTTTTCTACGCTCGAGCCCGAAATCACGCCCGAGGCAACCCTCCAGGCGCTGCGCGCCCATGCCCAAGGCATTTCCGATCCGCTTATCCGATTCACCGGCCGCGAAGCGCCGCAGGGACGCGAGACGGCGCTTCGTGCAGCGTTCGAGGAGGCGATGGCGCTCCCCATTGCGCCGCCCCAGGAGCAGCCGGAGGACGAATTTGCCTACACCGATTTTGGCGAACCGGGCGAAGTGATCGCTGATCAGCGCGATGAGCAACTTGGCCTGCGCATGGTGACCTTTGCCAATGGAGTGCGTCTCAATCTCAAATCGACCGACATCAGCGAGCAGCGGATCAGTTTTCGCCTATCGCTCGATGGGGGCGATTTGATGAACACGCGCGATGATCCGCTCAAGACCTATCTTGCCGGCTCACTTGCTGCCGGAGGGCTTGGACAGCACAGCCAGGATGAGCTTTCTACCATCCTCGCCGGACGCACCGTAAGCCTCAATTTTGGATCCGGCACGGACGCCTTCATTGCCAGTGGCACTACCACCCCCGAAGACCTGCTCCTGCAATTGCAGCTCGCCAGCGCCTTTCTGACCGATCCCGGCTATCGCCCCGAGGCGATCGAGCGGTTTCGCAAGGGGATCGACAACTTCTTCGAGACGCTCCAGGCGACCCCCTCAAGAGCCTATGGCGCGAAAAGCGGCGAGATCCTCTCGAATGGCGATCCGCGGTTTTCACTCCAGCCGCGCGAAGCCTATTTCGCGCTCAATTTCGAGCAGCTCAAGACAAGTCTTTCAGACCGGCTTGAGCGCGGTGCGATCGAGCTGGCCCTGGTCGGCGACCTCGATGAGGAGGCGGCAATCCTTGCAGTCGCGCAGACAATCGGAGCCCTGCCACAGCGCGAGCCCGACTTTCTTGGCCGCGAGAAAAGCCGCAAACGCGGATTTACCGATGATCGCGGCGAATACGTCCTGCGTCACGAAGGCGAACCGGATCAGGCGCTCATCCGGCTCGTCTGGCCGACAACCGATGATGCCGATGCCCAGCAAGCAACCCACATGCGCCTTTTGACCGGCATTGTGCGCATCTTGCTGCAGGAGAAGCTGCGCGAGGAACTGGGCCAGGCGTATTCGCCCAGCGCTGCAAGCAGCATGAGCCACTATTACGAGAACTACGGCACTTTCACGCTGTCGGTCTCGGTCGATGCAGGCGAAGTGGAGCCGACGCGCGCGGCCATTGGCGAGCTGATCGAGGGGCTTCGCACCGAGCCGATCGATCTCGATACACTGGAGCGGGCACGGCGACCTCAGCAGGAGAATTACGAAAACACGCTCAAGACGCTCGGCGGATGGATGAGTCTTGCGGCGCGCGCGGCAAGCGAGCCGGAACGTATCGAGCGCTTCCTCAATTATCCTGATCAGCTGGCCGGAGCCACCCCTCAAGACATACAGGCCCTCGCCCGGGAATATCTGGCCGCCGAAGATGCGGTCGTCTTCATTGTCGCGCCCGAGGATCAGGCGGCCGCATCAACCGGGGCATAGCCGGTTGGAGATTGGGCAGCATCCTGTCGCCGGTCGCAGGACAAGGGGCCGAAGGCTTGTTGCGATCGGCCCCTGATCAGGCTGTTGCCCAGTGCTCGTGAGCAATAACGGGCAATCGTTGATCGACCGAGCCGCTCAGTAATTGAAGCCCAGCGAAACGCCCACGACCCGCGGCTCGTTCACGAAGGCGGTGTTGTTGTTGAAATCGACCACGCCAAGAACGTTGTCCTCATCGGTGATATTGCGCGCGAAAACGGCCAATTCGTATTGTCCGCCATTGCCGCGATAGCCGATGCGAAGGCCGCCTTCGATCCGGCTGTCCGCATTGAATTCGAGGCTCTCATAAAGAAGGAAGTTCGTGTCGCCGAGATAGGTCCAGTCGGTGAAGACGAAGAACTCGTCGTTCTCGCCAACCGGGATGGTGTAACTCGCAGTGAAATCACCGCTGAATTCCGGCGCATTGGGGAAGGGATTGCCATCCACCAGCGCGCGGGTGGTGCCGGCGATATCGACGGTCGGATCGGTTACGGTGCACTGGGCGCAGATGCCCACCGCAAGGGCCTCGTCCTGGATTTCCGTGTCGTTATAGGCAAGGCCCAGAGTGATCTGGAATTCCGGTGTGATCTGGAAGGCGGTGTCAAGCTCGAAGCCGAAGGCTTCGCCCTTGTTCGCATTGATCAGCTGGACGAAATTGCCGCTCCCGCCAACCGCGGTAAATTGCGGGTCCTCGACAGTGTAGTAGAATACCGCGCCGTTTATGCGCACACGCCGATCGGCAAACTCGCTTTTGAAGCCCGCTTCATAGCTCGTGATGTTTTCCGATTGCGCCACCGACGGCGCGGCGAAAAAGGCGACGTCACGGCCCTGGATCGTCGGAGCGCGGAAGGCATCGGCGACCTTTGCATAGAGGCTGGTCGTATCGGACACATCGGCGAAGATGCTGATATCCCAATTGAGCTGATCATCCTGTACCGAAACCGGCTGCAAAGGCGCCCCCGAACGCACGAAGAAGTCCTTCTCATCGTCGGTGTAGCGCAGCCCGCCCGTCACGCTCAACATGTCGGTGAGCTCATAGGAGAGCTGACCGAAGAAGGCATAGGACTGGTTGGTGTGATTGACGGTAACAGGCGGCGGGAAGGTGAAACCGATCGTCGTCACGTCGAAATCGCTATCGAAGAAGAAACCGCCGATCTGCCAGCTCAGAGGCCCATCGCCGTTCGAAGCGAGGCGCACTTCCTGTGTGAATTGCTCGAGATCGATCGAATCCTGCGTGTCGGAAGGAAACGGGATGAAACCAGGTCCGGTCACGAGATTGCCGCCATCGACATCGCCCCGGCTGAAGCCCTCGCTGGTATAATAGCTGGTGATCGAGGTGAGCGTGGCGCCATCGAATTCATAATTGAAATTCAGCGTTGCGCCGAATTGCTGATATTCAGCCGGATTGCCGCCGCCGGCATCGTAAAACACCACGTCGCGATCATAGTTCTCATTCAGCTCGTTGTCGCCCGGACCCAGCACGTTGGCGCGGAAAAAAGTCGAACTGCCGTTAAGGTCGCGAAACTGGACCGAGGCGAGAATGCTCGCTCGGTCGTCGGGGGTCAGCAAGAGTTGGCCGCGAATGGCAAAATCGGTGTAGCCGCCAAGAACATTGTCCTCGCCGGTAAAGCCGTTATCGATCCAGTCGCCGCGGCGCTGGAGCTGGGTCGAGACGCGGAATGCGAGCGTATCCTCGACGATCCCGCCCCCGATTGCCCCGTTGAGTGCAATCGTGTCGAGCGAGCCATAGGAAAGTCCGAGCGATATATCGGTGTCGAAATCCGGCTTGACGGTGTCGATCTTGACGATGCCGGCAGGCGTGTTGCGCCCAAACAGGGTGCCCTGAGGTCCCCGCAGAACCTCGATGCGCTCGACATCGAAGATTGGAAAGCTCTTGAGCGTGACGTTTTCGAGCACGACTTCATCCATCAGGACCGAGACGGGCTGCGAGGCTGCGAGATCGAAATCGGTATTGCCGAGGCCGCGAATGTAGAAACGCGGGGCAACGCGGCCGTTCGAGCTCTCGACATTGAGGCCAGGCACACTGCCAGCAAGCGCGGTCGTATCGGCTGCAGCACTGAAGATCGCTCCAACGCGCTCCTGATCGAGAATGTCGGCCGAGACAGCAACATCCTGAAGATTCTCTTCGCGGCGGTTGGCGGTGACGATGATCGAGGGCAATTGGTTTTCGGCCTCTGCATTCTCGCCAGACGCATCCTGCGCGTGGCCGGGAGCGGCAAAAGCGAGCGCCGAAGCGGTCAGAAAGCTCGAAGCGATCAGGCGAGTACGGCGATCAGCACAAAAATCGGCAAAGCACTGCGGCATGGTAAGGCCCCTCATAATGGGTCAAATGGATGACAAAGCCGAGCAAAGCGCTGGCAGATTTGTGCGATTCGGACGAGTTCGCAGGTGCAAAATGATGCTCGAAAGCCTCACTTGGCGGTCGATCTTGCGACACTTGTTGCAGAATGGTGACATCTAGCCCGAGCTTCGCACGGCTTGGAGAGGTCGCCAAGCGGCCAAGCCCGGCCTGTGACGGCCTCGAACAAAGTCAAATTCAATCACAGCGTGCGGTTCGCCCAATGCCCCGCTATAGGCGCTCCGATCGCCACATTCTTACGCAGAGAGACAGCAGCTTATGAAGACCCGCATCCTTATCCGCCTCAAGTCCGGTGTGCTCGATCCGCAGGGGCGAGCGGTTCACCACGCGCTAGAGGCGATGGGCTTTGCCGGGGTTGATGATGTGCGCATCGGCAAGTTGATCGAACTGGACGTATCCGAGAGCACGACAGATAAAGAACTGCGCGCGATGTGTCAGCAATTGCTCGCCAACACCGTGATCGAGGATTTCGAGATCGAGCGCCTTGGCTCGGTCGCATCGGAGAACGCGTGATGTCATTCAAGGCGGCCGTGATCACCTTTCCGGGCTCGAATTGCGATCGCGACATGGCCGTGGCGATCGAAGCGGTATCAGGCGAACCTGTGACCCGTGTGTGGCACCGCGACAGCGCGCTTCCCGCAGGGCTCGATCTGATCGCGCTGCCGGGCGGATTTTCATATGGCGATTATTTGCGCTGCGGTGCCATGGCGGCCAAAAGCCCAATCATGCGGGCGCTTGTTGCCGAGGCGCACAAGGGCGTGGCCGTGCTTGGCGTCTGCAATGGCTTTCAGGTGCTCACGGAGAGCGGCCTATTGCCCGGCGCCCTGATGCGCAATCAGGGCCAACGCTTCATTTGCCGCACGGCAACGCTGGCGGTCGCGAACACGAGTTCGCCTTTCACGCATGGCTTCGACAAAGGCGAGGAACTGCGAATTCCCGTCGCGCATCATGATGGCAATTATTTCGCCGATCCCGCCACACTCGATGCGCTCGAAGCGGAAGATCGAGTTGCGTTTCGCTATGCTGACACCGCTCACGGCTCGCTCAACGGCTCCCAGCGGAACATTGCCGGCGTGCTGAGCGCGGATGGACGCGTCCTAGGCATGATGCCGCATCCCGAGCGCGCAATCGATCCGGTCGCGCATCCGGCGCTTGGCAGCGATGACGGGCGGCGTATCTTCGGCAATATCCTGAAGGCCCTGGTGGGCGCCTGAGCGACCAGCCTCGCGCAGCGCTCGCAGTGCCTCAGGCACGAACCTTGGTCGCGATGACGAACAAGCGGCGCGCCTCTTCGTTGGTCATCGGTCTTCCAAAATAGAAGCCCTGGATCTTGTCGCATCCCAGGTTTCGGATGAGTTCGACCTCTTCAGCGGTTTCAACACCTTCGGCAGTCGTCGTCATCTCGAGACTGTTTGCCATCGCCACCACCGCATTGATGATCGCGAGGCTTTCATTGCTGCCCTGCGCAGCCCCCTGAACGAAGCTGCGGTCCACCTTGATGGTAGAGAAGCGCAGCTTGCGCAGATATCCCAGCGAGGAATATCCGGTGCCGAAATCGTCGAGCGCGACCGTGCAACCCAGCGCCAGCACCTGTTCGAGCGCATTGCACGCAACGCTCCCATCGCGCAGGAAAACGCTCTCGGTGACCTCGATTTCAAGACGTTGCGGATGCAGGCCGCTCTCGGCGAGCGCATCGACCACTTCTTGGTGGAAATCGGGCTCGAGCAATTGCTCGGGCGAGACGTTGACATTGACCTTGATGTGATCGGGCCAGCTGCGCGCCTCGCGGCAGGCCTGGCGAAGGACCCATTTGCCGATGGGAATGATGAGTCGGGTGTCTTCTGCCAGCGGAATGAACTTGCCTGGGCTCACAAAACCATGGTCGCAAGAGTTCCAGCGCACCAGAGCCTCGAAGCTGACGATGTTTTCACTGCGCGCGTCCACCACCGGCTGATAATGCAGAACCATCTCGTCGCGCCCCAGCGCCTTGCGCAGGGAAACTTCGAGACGGCGCCGCTCTTCGGCTGAGGCATGCAACACGGGCTCGAACCGACAATGCTCGCCCCCGCCCACATCCTTCGCCCGATAAAGCGCGAGATCGGCATTGCGCATCAATTCCTCGACCGACTTGCCATCGCGCGGACCGACAGCCGACCCCACGCTCGCACCGACATAGAGCGTGTGCTGATCGACCTGATAGGGCTCGGAAAGGGTATCGATCACCTTTCGGGCCATGCTTCGAATGAGGTCGCTATCGCTCGCATCGCGTATAACGATCGCGAACTCGTCCCCGCCAAGGCGCCCGCAGATCGCGTTTTCATTCACCAGTCCCTGAAGCCGCGACGAAACCTGCGCGAGCAGCTTGTCTCCCGTCAGATGCCCAAGCGAATCGTTGACTGCCTTGAAGCGATCGAGATCCACCATCAGCAACGCACACCGCGTGCGCCATTGCTCGGCATAACGCAGCGCCTCGCCCAGCGCCTCGGTGAGCTGCAGGCGGTTGGGAAGCGAAGTGAGCGTATCGTAGCGGGCTAGATACGCGATCTTTTGGTCTGACAGCCGCTGCTCGGTGACATCGGAACCAACACCGCGAAAGCCGATGAAGCGCCCGCGCTCGTCGCGCAGCGGCGTGCCCGAAAGCTCCCACCAGCGCTCTTCCCCCCGGATCGACACCTCCACCAGGAGATTGGAGAAATTTTCGCGGTTCTTGAGCTTATCCGCCAGTTCATGCAGGCTCGCAGGATAAATCCCCTCGCTCCAGCCTGGCCCTGCGACATATTCGAGAAGCGGCTTGCCTTCTGCCTCTTTCTGGCTGCAGGCCAGCGCGAAGGCGAAGCGCGGACTGACCGAGCGCATTTTGCGCGTCGTATCGACTTCCCAGAGCCAGTCAGCCTCGTTCTCCTCGAATTCGCGCAACAGGAGGGAGACGACCTCTTCCTTCTCGGCAATCGCAAAGCGCGATAGCTGCAAGGCCAGGTAGGTCTGGCCGACCTGGATGGCGCCCAGTGCAGTGACGATCGAGAACACGCCCATCGCTGCCATGGGAAGCCACGAAGCATCAAGTGCGAGATAGATCGATGCCAGAACGCCCGAAGTGATCGTAAACGAGACAGTTCCGATCGGCGAGGACGTTCCAAAGTAGATCGAACCCGCACTGATGACCGCGATCGCGAACAGCAGTGCCGTCAGATCACCAAGGCTGCCATAAGGCGCAAACACAAAAACCGATCCGCCCCACAAGAGGCCCGATGCGAACGCAGTGAAGGCCTGCTGCCGATACTCCTTCAGCGTAATCTTGCGCCGATCTGCATCGATCAGCTGCCGATCGACCAGCGCGCCGCGCAGATGCAGCACGGCAAGCGCGAACACCCATCCGGCCATCCAGTATGCCGGCGCCTTGTCCAGATAGATCCGCACGACAAACAAGGCGAGGATCGCATGCGAGAAAGCGCGAAGAAACGCCATCTTGCCAAGTGCCGAACATTGCATTCCGCGCAACTTGGTCCAATCCGCCTCGCCCTGATCGCTGAGACCGAGCACTGCCGAAAAAGAGAGAGTTCCGGGGCTGTCCGGGACAGGGGAGACCTTGCTGTTCACGTTGCGCGGAAATAATGATTAAAGGTTAGAACACGGTAAAGCATCCGCCTGCTTTTCGATCGAACGCATTCTCATCTTGCGGTTGCGCCCCGACCACGTGCAGGTCTCACTCGACGGTGACAGACTTTGCAAGATTGCGTGGCTGATCGACATCGGTGCCTTTGACAACCGCGACATGATAGGCGAGCAATTGCACGGGAACGGCATAGATCAGCGGTGAGATCAAGGGATGCACGAGCGGCATCTCGATCGTGGCAAGGCACCCATCGCCTGCCTCCTCGAGACCCTTTGCATCCGATATCAGCACGACCTTGCCGCCGCGCGCGCGCACTTCTTCCATGTTCGAAACGGTCTTTTCGAACAGGGGGCCCGATGGCGCGATCACGACCACCGGAACATCATCGTCGATCAGCGCAATCGGCCCATGCTTCATTTCTCCCGAAGCATATCCCTCAGCATGTATATAACTGATTTCTTTGAGCTTTAACGCACCCTCGAGCGCGAGGGGGAAATCCTGTCCACGGCCGAGATAAAGCACATCGCGGGCCGGCGCGATCAGATGGGCCATCGCGGCAATATCGTCGTCATGATCGAGCGCTGCATTGAGCTTCGCGGGCACCATGAGAAGCTGGCGAACGATATCCTGCTCCTCCTCACGGCTCATCAATCCTTTCTTCACTGCCAGATGAGCCGACAGCGCCGCGAGCACCGCCAGTTGACAGGTAAACGCCTTGGTCGAGGCTACGCCTATTTCGGGGCCGGCATGAGTTGGCAAAAGGAGATCGGCTTCGCGGGCCATCGTGCTCGTTGGCACGTTGACGACGACACCGATCACTTGCCCATTGGCCTTGCAGTGGCGCAAGGCTGCAAGCGTGTCGGCAGTTTCCCCGCTTTGCGATATGAATAGGGCAAGGCCGCCCTCTTCCAACACCGGCTCGCGATAACGGAATTCGGAAGCGACATCGATATCGACCGGCACGCGGGCAAACTGTTCGAACCAGTATTTGGCGACCATCCCTGCATAAAAAGACGTGCCGCAGGCAACGATCGTCAGCCGCCTGATGCCCGAAATGTCGAAGTCGAACTGGGGCAGCGCGACGGAATTGTCTTCGCGGCGCAGATAAGATGAGAGCGTCTGCGCGACCACGGTGGGCTGTTCGAAGATCTCCTTTTGCATGAAGTGGCGGTAATTGCCCTTCTCGACCGCCGCTGCCGATGCGCCTGAAGGCTGCACTGGACGGATGGTCTCGCGCCCCTCGGCATCGAAGATCTGTAGATGATCGCGCCGAACCACCACCCAGTCGCCCTCTTCGAGATAGGTGATGCGCTGCGTGAGCGGTGCCAGGGCAAGCGCGTCCGAGCCCAGATACATTTCGGGATTGGCAGCATCGGGGCCATGCCCAACGACCAGCGGCGAACCCAGCCGCGCGCCGATCAAGAGGCCGGGATGCTCTCGAAAGGCAATCGCCAGCGCAAAGGCTCCGCGCAGCCGCGGCAGGACTTCGCGCACGGCATCCTCAGGGCTCCGACCCGCCTCGATCTCGATCGAGATCAGATGCGCGACGACTTCGCTATCGGTCTCGCTTTCGAACGTTCTGCCCGCCTCCGCCAGCAAGGCGCGCAATTCCCTGAAGTTCTCGATGATGCCATTATGGACAATCGCGACATCGCGCGTCGCATGCGGGTGCGCATTGTGGGCGGTCGGCGCGCCATGGGTCGCCCAGCGAGTATGCGCAATGCCGATATTCCCGGGCGCAGGATCATTGCGCAACACGTTGACGAGATTGGCGAGCTTGCCCTGCGCACGGCGGCGAACCAGTTCACCCTCATCGATTGTACAGATACCCGCGGAATCGTAGCCACGATATTCCATCCGCCGAAGCCCATCGACCAGCCGATCCGCAACCGCCTCGCTCCCTACAATGCCGATAATGCCGCACATGTCGTCTGATCCTGGTCCCCTGATTGGCCTTCCCAAGCGCTCTTGCAGGAAGGCATGAACATAGCCTTGAGCGCGCTCCGCTATCGTCAGGCAGAAAACCGGCTTCCCCGGCTCTCAACGATCCTTGCCCGAAGCACGCCATCGCGCCAGAGATAAAGGCCTGCAGAAATGATGAGGCCAGCGCCCAGCAAGGTCCACCCGTCGGGCATATCTCCGAAGACAAGCGCGCCCATGAAGACCGCCACGAGCATCTGCACATAGATTGCCGGCGCCACCTCGGCAGCCCCTGCCTGCTGAGTGCCGAGATAGGCGAGATAATGCGCCGTGCTCGCCGTTACCGCGACAAACGCACAGCGCGCCACCACATCCAAGCTCGGCCAGCCGAAATCGAGCGCCGCTAGCCCGGAAATCTTGGCCAAGCCGGCCAAAACAATGAGAATGGGAGCACAGACCGCTGCGACAAAGACCTGCATCGAAAGCGCGCTGCCCTGGCCAGCGCTGGCCCGATTGAGCACCATTAGCAGCGAAAAGAAAAAAGCGGATACGAGCGGCAGAAAGGCCGCCCAGCCGAGCAAAGCGAGATTGGGGCGCAGGATGATCGCGACCCCTGCCAAGGCAATGAGCGAAACCGCATAGATCTTGCCGGGAACATTCTCCTTGAGGAAAACCCCTGCAAGGATCTGGGTCAGGATCGGCGCGAGGAATGCGATCGCCATCGCCTCCGCCAGGGGCATGATGTAGATCGCGGAGAAGAATGCCGCTGAAGCGAAGGCAAGACACGCCCCGCGGGCGATCTGAAGCCATGGATTGGCAGGCACGAACGCTCTGGATCCTTCGCGGCGCCAGAGCAGGACCGACAAGCCCAAAGCCCCGATCGAAAAGCGCAGCGCGGCAACCGCAAAGGCCGGCCAATCACCCGCCATCGTCTTGATCACGGCATCGCCAACAGAAAGCAGGGCAAACCCGCTCACGGCATAGGCAAATCCGGACGATGTCGCAGAACGCATGGAAGGATAAGACCTTGTTGGCACAGCAGGGCGGCGCTTTGGCGCTGGCGGCATGTTTGTGCAAGAGCCAACCGGGTGATGCAAGTCAAGCGGCGGGAAAGGTCTTCGAGTTATCTTTGAAAACAATGATGCCGCCGCACGGTCTCACTCCCCAGGGAACCATCGCAGGGGCTGGTCTCAAAAGGCCTGGAAGACACCCTCTTCAAACCCGATGCCATGCAAACCGGCGCGGCATTCCCCGAGCCGCGCACCTGCGCACGATCCTGGCCCGTCATCGGTCGTTCGCGCAATCGACGTCGATCATGGTTAATGACGATTGGTTAAGGTTAACCGTGCAAAGGGAACACGCATGAGCGGCAGGACGTGCACATGGCTGATGCAATGACGAGACAGTTGGGCAGCAGCGATGCCGCGCACAATGGCCCTTTTGCGAGCTTTGTCCGTCACTGCGAGGCTGGCTTTGCCAAGGCCGATGCAGCGCTCGAGCGTGCTTGGCTGTGGTATGGGGCGATCGCGCTCCTCGCCGCGATCCAGATTTCCCTCATCCTCCTCCACGAGCCGTGGGCCGACGAGTTGCAGGCCCTGATGATCGCGCAGGAGGCAACAGACCAGACCGAATTGCTCGCTTGGCTGCGCTACGAGGGGCATCCGCCGGCCTGGTATTGGCTGCTGCAGGCGATATCGGCCATGGTGCCGCGTGACTGGGTGCTGCCGGTTGCAGCGCTCGGGTGCGCAGTCGTCGTGCAGGCAAGTGTGCTGTTCGCCTCCCCGCTGCGCCGCGTCGAACGCTTGCTGCTTGCCTCGAGCCAGTATGTCCTCTTCGAATTCCTGACCATCGCGCGGGGCACTTCGCTTGGCGTTGCAATCATATTTGCAATCCTCGTGCTCTGGCGTTCGCGAAGCGTGTGGCTCTTGCTGGCCTTGCTTCCGCTCGTCGATTTCCTGTTCGGGGTGATCTCGGGGGTCTTCGTCATTCTCAAGTGGCGTGAACGTGCCCTGTGGGTGCCAGGCGCCCTGTTGTGGCTTGGCGCTAGCGGGTTTGCTGCCTCGACAGTGCTTCCCGCACCCGACATGGTCAGCGCCAGCGAAGCGATGCAGATGGTTTCAGGGCCGCTCGTCTGGTTCAGCAAGATGGGCAGTTTGCCTCTGCCCTTTCAGGGCGGCATTTTCCCTCAGTGGAACACGCCCTTCACGCCTTTCGCGCCGCTTACCTGGCCGATCATGCTCTGGCTCTGCTGGCATCTGACCCGCAACTATCCTTGGCACCGCGCGCTGATCGTCGGGTTTTTTGCCTTTACATTCGCTTTCAGCCTAGTCGTCTATCCGATCGGGCTTCGTCATCTCATGCTGGGGGCGCTGCTCCTCCTTGGTTTCCAATGGTTGCAGCGCGCTCAGGGCGCGCCGCGCAGTATCGTGCTCTCGATGTGGCTCGCACTTCTCACCATCAGCGGGCTTGCCACCAGTGCGATCTCGACGGTGCGCGGCTTCGACAGCGCTGATGCGGCTGTCGCGGCGATCGAGCGCGATGGGCTGGCTGAGAGGACGTGGATTGCCATGCCCGAATGGCGCATTCCCGCCATCGCTGGCCGCAGCGATATCGCCTTTATCCGCCCTGCCGAGAATTGCAGCATGCGGTTTGTGCGCTGGGATCATGAGCCTATCGAACTGCGCTCGCGCGCTGCTTTCGAGACGACCCTTGCCCGGCACATCGAGCGCCATGGCCGCAGCTTTCTGCTGTCCGATCAGGAGTTCGAGGGCTTTGATCCCGATCTGATCGCGCGGCTTCACCACATTCCCGCAGGCTATGACGGGATCGATTACAGCATCTATGTAATCGGCAGGAACCACCCCGATCGCGCCGCACGTGTGCCGCGATGCGACCAGAGCGATCCGGGCGAGCCTGCTGATGAACCCTTAGGGAAAAAATAAGCTTTCCCAATTATTCACCAAAATTCGAGAGGCACTTTTTGCTCTGAATGAGCGAGGTGCATGAATGAAAAAAACCAACGCCTCGGGGGCTTTGCATGAGCGCATTCGGGAAAAAGGGTAGCGCTGGCGGAATGAAGCCGGGCGCACGGCCCGCTTTCGGCGTCGCTCGTCCGATGAAGAGCAGCGGGCAGGCGCCCGCTCGCGATCGCGAGCCGCCCAAAGGCGGCGATCAGTTTCCGCCGCTTCCGAGCGGCGATGCCGGTGCACCGCGGCCCGCACCGGAGAAGGTCTCGGCCATGCCTTCAAGTGCGAAGGGCGGGACGGCAGAAGCCATGGACCGGCTCGCCGAACGCGCTGCCTCGGTCCAGGTGGCTCAGAACGAACCGCAGGGCTTCGAGGCAAGCGTCCACAAGATCAAGGAACAGGTGCTCCCGCGCCTGCTCGAACGTGTCGACCCGGAAGCGGCTGCGACGCTTTCCAAGGAAGAGCTTTCCGAAGAATTCCGCCCGATCATCATGGAAGTGCTGGCCGAGCTTAAGGTCACACTGAACCGCCGCGAGCAGTTCGCGCTCGAAAAGGTCCTGATCGACGAGCTGCTCGGCTTCGGCCCGCTCGAGGAATTGCTCAACGATCCGGACGTGTCCGACATCATGGTCAACGGGCCGGACCAGACCTATATCGAAAAGAAGGGCAAGCTCGTCATCGCGCCGATCCGGTTCCGCGATGAACAGCACCTCTTCCAGATCGCCCAGCGCATCGTCAATCAGGTTGGCCGCCGCGTCGACCAGACCACCCCGCTTGCCGACGCCCGCCTGAAAGACGGCTCGCGTGTGAACGTCATTGTTCCCCCGCTCTCGCTGCGCGGAACCGCGATCTCGATTCGTAAGTTCTCCGAGAAGCCGATCACCCTCGACATGCTCAAGGAATTCGGTTCGATGTCAGACAAGATGTGCACTGCTCTCAAGATCGCAGGCGCATGCCGGATGAACATCGTCATTTCGGGCGGTACGGGTTCGGGTAAGACGACGATGCTCAACGCCCTTTCGAAGATGATCGATCCGGGCGAACGCGTGCTGACGATCGAGGACGCGGCGGAACTTAGACTGCAGCAGCCGCACTGGCTGCCACTTGAAACCCGCCCGCCGAACCTTGAGGGGCAAGGCGCGATCACGATTGGCGACCTCGTCAAAAACGCCCTGCGTATGCGTCCCGACCGGATCATCCTGGGCGAAATTCGCGGCGCGGAGTGTTTCGATCTTCTCGCTGCAATGAACACCGGCCACGACGGCTCCATGTGTACGCTCCACGCCAACTCGCCGCGTGAGTGTCTGGGTCGTATGGAAAACATGATCCTGATGGGCGACATCAAGATCCCGAAGGAAGCCATCTCGCGACAGATCGCCGAATCGGTGGATCTCATCGTCCAGGTGAAGCGTCTGCGCGACGGCTCGCGCCGGACTACCAACATCACCGAAGTGATCGGGATGGAGGGCGAAGTCATCGTCACGCAGGAGCTCTTCAAGTTCGAGTATCTCGACGAGAGCGAGGACGGGAAGATCCTCGGAGAGTTCCGCTCGTCGGGTCTGCGCCCCTACACGCTCGAGAAGGCGCGCCAGTTCGGCTTCGATCAGGCCTATCTGGAGGCGTGCCTCTAGGCGTCTGCCCCCCCCCCGCGGCGCGCCGGTCGGCTGCTAGAGATTGCCCAGCACGGCAGGCAGGCTGAACATCAGTAGACAGCCGCCAAGCAGCCCGAGAACGATCGAGAGGTTGGTCCACGGAACAAGCGTGATCTTATCCATGCTTTCGACCGAGCGGCCGTTCTGGCGGAAGCGATCGATCAGCTGGGCCAGCACCGCCACGATCACCAGACCTGCACCGGCAAGCGCAAACCACTGCGCATCGCTTGCAAACAGGAGCCGATGGAGAAAGTCATCCATTGTGCGCGAGGTAGGCTGCCAGGCGTCTTGCGCAATCCTTCTCGCAGCCTAAAGCCCGAGTAAGGATGGATGGATCGATTGCCCGCCCCCGCCCGTTGTTGGCGCTTGGCCTGCGCCTTTTGACGGCAGGATCGCTCGCCACGATGTCCATGCTGGTCAAACTGGCGAACACAAAAGGCGTGCATCTGGCAGAACTGGTCTTCTGGCGCCAGGCGATCACCTTCGCGGTAGTGGCGATGACGCTCGCAGCGCTCGGCAAGCTATCGGCCATCCGCACACGGCGCTTTGGCGCGCACGCGCGGCGCGCGCTCTATGGCATTGTGGGGATGTTCTTTGTTTATGGTGCAGTGGTCCTCCTGCCACTTGCAGAGGCGACCACGCTTAGCTTCACCGCCCCGTTTTTCGCCGTTCTGCTCAGCGTTCTCCTCTTCAAGGAGCGCGTCGGACGCTATCGCTGGGGCGCGGTCGTCCTGGGATTTGCAGGCGTCATCCTGCTGACGCGGCCCGGCGGCGCCATGCTCAATCCGTTCGGAACGATGGTGGGACTGATCGCTGCTTTTCTCGTCGCGCTCATCAGCTTTCAGATCCAAGATCTCAACAAGACTGAAGCGCCGTGGTCGATTGTCTTCTGGTTCGCCGCGCTCACCGCCCCGCTTACCGCGCTTGCGCTGCCCTTTGTCTACACACCGCACGATCCGCAAACCTGGGGAATCATTCTCGCCATGGCGCTGTGCGGCGCGATCGCCCAGCTATTATTGACCTCCTCGCTCCGCTTCGGCTCTGCCGCTGTCATTCTACTGATGGACTATACATCACTTCTGTGGGCGACAGCTTATGGCTTCTACGTGTTCGACCGCGCGCCGCCAGCCACGCTGTGGATCGCCGCGCCGCTGATCATCGCAGCAGGCGCGCTGATCGCCTGGCGCGAGCGCGCCATCGCCAAGCGGGCGAAGGCGATATCGGAACCAAGGGCAGTGTGAGCACTTGATTAGATGAAACCCAATACATTCAATGGAGAAACACAATGCAGCGTGACACTATCGCTCGCAAAACCCTTGCTATCCTCACCGCTGCCGGTCTTGCATTGACCGCCAGCGCCTGCAACACCGTTTCAGGCGCGGGCGAGGATCTGCAATCCGCCTCGGACGAAGTCGAAGACGAAATCTGATCGATCCGTCTTTCGCACAGTGGGGCTCGCCGTGCGGCGGGCCCTTTTTTGTTGTTTTTGCCGCCGGGCATGCCAGTTCTTGCGCTGATACCCGGCTTCTTGCATGGATGAGGTCCAGACCATGAAACTCAAGCTTCTGAGCGCCGCTGTGATGGGCGCCATCCTCGCGTCGACTGCGGCCTGCAACACCGTCCAGGGTCTGGGCGAGGATATCTCCTCGGTCGGGCGCAAGGGCGAGGAAGTGATCAACTAGGCCCGGCGCCGACTTGCCGGTAGACCAATGTGAGATTGTTGGCCGGCATTTCCTGCCGCGCGCTGCGCTCGAAGCCGTTGCGCCGCGCCAGTTTGTCCATCTCCTCGACACTGCGAATCCCCCAGGCCGGGTCGCGCGCTTTGAGCCCCTCGTCGAACTGTAGATTGGAAGGCGCGGGCTTGGTGCCTTGCTCGAAATAGGGGCCATAGAGGATGAGCGGCGCCTGCTCGCTGTTGCACAAGGTAACGGCAGCCCCTTCGAACAGCCCCACACTCGCCTCCCACGGGCTGATATGGACCATGTTGATGCACACAATTGCATCAGCCTGCGTGATGGCCCAGCTTTCCGGCAATGATGCATCGAGCCGGAGCGGCACTGCGCAATTGCTGCCCGAATAGTCATTACGATATGCCGCGATCGAAGCGATCGCTTCAGGATCGGGATCGCTCGGCTGCCAGGTTAGACCTGCAAACCTGCCCGCAAAATAAACAGCGTGTTCGCCCGAGCCCGCCGCGATTTCGAGCACTGTTCCTTCCTGCGGCAATTCGCGCGCGAGAACCTGCGCGATGGCCTCGCGATTGCGCAGCGCGGCAGGGGCATGTCTTTTCATGTCAAACGCGAACCAGCAGGCGATCCGCCTAGTTCACCTGCCGCTCCTGCCCTTCCCAGTATGGCGCACGAAGCAGACGGCGGAGGATCTTTCCCGACGCATTGCGCGGCATTTCGGGAATGATATCAACACTCTTGGGCGCCTTGAATGCCGCGATCCGCTCGCGTGCATAGGCGATGACGTCGTTCGGATCGATCTCCATTCCGGGCTTTGTAACAACGCAGGCCTTCACCTCCTCGCCCCAAAGCTCTGACGGAACGCCGATGACCGCAACCTCGGCAATCGCCGGATGGCCATAGATCGCGCTCTCGACTTCAGCCGGATAAACGTTCTCGCCGCCCGAGATGATCATGTCCTTGATCCGGTCCTGAATGTAGACGTAGCCATCCTCGTCCATGATCCCGGCATCGCCTGTGTGGAGCCAGCCGTCGTCGTCGATCGTGCTCGCGGTCGCCTCGGGTAGTTTCCAGTAGCCGCGCGTATTGGACGGCGAATGGATGCACACTTCTCCGATTTCGCCGGAGGGGACGGGCTTGTTGTCAGGACCGCGCACTTCGATCTGGACACCGGGCAAGGCTTTGCCCGCCGAGCGCATGCGTTGATTGCCCTCGACATCATGATCCTCGGGGGGAAGATAGGTGACGGTGCCGGTTGTCTCGGTCATGCCGTAGACCTGCATGAAGCCGGTCTGCGGCATAGTGCGCACCGCTTGCTTCAGAAGCTCGAGCGGCATGGGTGCTGCTCCATACATGAGATAGCGCAGGCCGGACCAATCGGTCTCGGCGGCAAGCGGATGCTGGATCGCCATCTGGACGGCAGCAGGCACGAGAAACATGTGCGTCGCTCCCGCCTTCACCGCATCGATGATGCCGACAGGCGTGAATTCGGGCTGGACCATCGTTCGAACCCCGCTCGACATGCCGATAATGCCAACCCCCGTTCCGCCGATATGCGCCACCGGCATGACGCATAAAACGCAGTCATCGGGATTGTAGTCGAGATATTCGAGCCCGGCCTGCGAGCCCGGTCGGCGAAGGCCGAACAGATTGCGATTGGAAAGCTGGGCGCCTTTGGGATTGCCGGTCGTGCCCGATGTGTAGAGCTGGAGCACCGGTTCATCGGGATCGAGCGGATTGATCTGTGCCGGTTCGAGCTTTTCTGCAGCAGCTATGAAGCTCTCCGCTTCGACCACGGCGGGGCCGTTTTCCATGCCCTTGGCGACTTCATCGGCGGTCTCGAGGAATTCGGGAGCAGCAACGACCAGCTTCGCCTCTGTATCGCTCAGGATATAGGCGATTTCGCGCCCGGCGAGCCGCCAGCCGATCGGCGCCATCACAACGCCCATGCGTCCACAGGCATAGAGCAGGAGATAATAGCGGTCCGAATTCTTCCCCAGCCAGGCAATGCGATCGCCCTTCGCAATGCCTTTGGATTCGAGCAGAGCAACTAGCTGGCGCGTGAGCCGCTCGGCTTCGGCATAGGTGGTGGTCCGTTCGCCTTCCTCGAGAGCGATCGTGTCAGGACGTTCGCTCGCCCAGTGGCGCAGGAAATCATCAAAGGTGATGTAATCGTCAATCGTGTGGCCGCGCGGCTCGGCAGCGGTCATGGGTTGGCTGGTCATCGGGCCTCTCTCTCCCTTGCTATTGCGGGAGATTAGCACGCCCATTCACACCGTCCACCGATTTGACGCTACGAGAAGCGTCCCTTTGCCCGCGCGCGCGGTTCGCGGATCAGGAGCCAGAGAATGAGGCCCAGCGGACCGGCCATGAAGGTTGCGACAAGAATCGGAGCCTGAATGATCCGGCCGAAGAAATTGGCATCGGCATCACGCGCGATCCAAAGGCCGACAAACAGATCAAAGGCGAGATAATGGGTCCAGCCGATCACCACGCCCGCATCGCTTGCAAAGATCGCGCGGATGCCTGCGATCGTGGTGAAATCGGCGGCGCCATCGCCTGCAGGGATGAGGCCGCTGAATACACTGACGAGCAGCGCTGCATAAAGCGCGCACAGCCCGCCCACGGCGAGATAGAGGACCGCGGAAAGGAGCGCAGGCCAGCGCGGCGCGAGGATCAGCAGCGCCCATGCAATGAGCGCGGCAAGGTTGACCGCGTTGAAAACGAGAGCCCAGTCCATCAATCCCCCTCGGTCGCCCGGCGCCATTCGCGCGCGGCGCGGCGCATCGCCTCGTTGTTGTGGGTGAACCGTCCGGCGGCGCGGCGCATCGCAAGGCCAAGCGCGGCTTCGGCAACAAGTTGCGCCTCGACCGAGCGGAACATCTCCCATTTGCCCGTAAGCAGCGGATCGATCACGGGGCTCAGCGCAAGCGCGGCGCGTTCAAGCAGGCGAAAATCATCCTGCCGCTCACCGCGCAGCAGTCCCGGGCGCAGGATGTCGAGCCGCTTGAAGCCAACCTTGCTGACCAGCGCCTCGGTCTCGCCCTTGACCTGGAAATACAGGTTCTTCGAATGCACCGATGCGCCTGCCGCGCTGATCAGCACCATGTTGGGAACACCTGCCGCCATTGCCGCCTTTGCGGTCTCGACAATCAGGGTCTGGTCGACGCTGCGAAACGCCTCTTCATCGCGCCCGGCCTTCTTCCAGGTCGTCCCCAGCGCACAAATCAGCGCGCGCGGTCGCACCGCTTCGAGCACCTCGCCCCATTTGGTCGGTTCGGCCACGAACAGTTCCATGCGCGCTCCCGGCGGCATGGTAATCTCGCGCCGAGCGATCCCGACCATGCGCGCATGATCGCCTGCGGAAGTGATCTCGATAAGCGTGCGTCCGATCAGCCCGGTTGCTCCGACAAGCCCGATGCGCACCAGCCCCTTGCCTGGCCGTGCGCCTGCGGGCCCGGCGGGATCATCCCAGTTCGCGCCACTCTGCATCTCAGACATTGGACAGGTCTCGCGGGCGCTCGCCATAGATTGCGCCGCATTGCTCGATCGCAAATCGATCGCTCATCCCCGCGATGAAATCGGCAATCATGCGCGAACGCATCGGATCGTGCTCGGGCAAGGCCTCGTGCCAGGCCTGCGGCATCAGCGATGCATCCTGCGAATAGGCCGCAAACAACCGCCCCACGACGTCGCGCGCGCGCTTCGATGCGGCGACCTGGGAGGGATGATAATAGAGCTTGTCATACATGAAAGCCTTCAGACCACGCTCTGCCTTCGCCATTTTGGGGGAGAAACCCGCCAGTTGTTTTCCCGCCTTGCGCACTTCGCTCACCGATCCGATCCCTTCGATCTGCCCGCGCGTGTGGCCAAGCACATCATTGACCATAAGCCCGATCTGATCGCGCACCAACTCTCTGAGCAAACGATCCTGCGGCGCTCGAGGAAAGCGTTTTTCGACCGCCCGCCACTGGTTTTCGAGGAAATCGAGTTCGAGCAGATCATCGAGCGCCAGGAAGCCTGCGCGAAGGCCATCATCGATATCGTGATTGTCATAGGCGATATCGTCCGAGACGGCCGCGATCTGGGCTTCGAGCGAAGGCCAGCGCGCGAGATCGAGCGGGAAATCGGCATCAAGCTCGGCAAGGGCCCAGTTGGGCTCTGCGATCGGCCCATTGTGCTTGGCGAGCCCCTCGAGCAGATCCCAGGTGAGATTGAGCCCATCGTGCAGCGGATAGGGGCTCTCGATCCGCATCACCGTCCGGAGCGCCTGAGCGTTGTGGCAAAATCCTCCATGACGCGCCATCGCTTCGCTCAGCGCCGCCTCGCCGGCATGCCCGAATGGCGGATGACCCAGATCATGCGCGAGGCACAGCGCCTCGGTCAGATCCTCATCCAGACCTAGCGCGCGCGCCAGCACCCGCCCAATCTGAGCGACTTCGAGACTATGAGTGAGCCTTGTGCGATAATGATCGCCGTAGGGCGCGATGAAGACCTGCGTCTTCGATTTCAACCGTCGAAAGCTCATCGAATGGATGATGCGATCCCGATCGCGCTGGAAATCGCTTCGGGGCCCGCGTTGTTCCTTGCGCGGTTCATCATCGGCGCACCGACGTGTCCCATCGGCCGCGAATTCGCGGCCGCCATGACGGGCAGGATCGGCAGCATAGGGCGCACGGGTCATCACCTGTGCGATTAGGTCAGCCAGGAAGGAGGCTCAACCGGAACACTTCGTGAATCAGGCAGGCTCTTCGACGAAACCGGGGGACAGATGCGAAACGCGGGCCCCGGAGATATGCGAGGTGAGAGAAAGGTATGAGGCCGCCCGCCGGGTGCATTGGGGGGGGTGGCGGACGGCCTCACCGAGCGATCGGATTGCGACCCGAAAGCTCGAAACTTGCCTATTACTGTTCAATGACAAGCTGTGCCGCGCACGTAAGCAGCGCGATTGCAAATGCATCAGGCTCGAAGTGGCGATGCGCCCAAATGTGCTGTGCGAGCGACCAAGCGCCAAACCGCGCGCAAGGCTCAGGTCACAAGCTCTTCTTCCAGGATCCAGCTGGCGGCTGCATCGCAATGGATCCGGGTCGAATCGAACACAGGCAGGACATTGGCATCGACATCGACGACAAGATCGAGCTCGGTGCAGGCAAGGATGATCGCATCAGCCCCCTCCTGCGATTTGTTGGTGATCATGGTCTTGAGCGTGCGCTGCGCATCGCGGGTCACCTTGCCGACCATCAGCTCGTCATAGATGATCGTATCGAGCGCTTTGACCGTCTCCATGTCGGGCGGAAGGAGATCAAGCCCCTGCGCGACGAGGCGCTTGCGATAGAAGCTTTCGGTCATCACGTTGCGCGTGCCGAGCAATGCTGCATTCTTGTGCCCCGCGGCGCGCATTGCGCGCCCGACATAGTCAGCGATGTGCAAGAGCGGGATATCGACCGCCTCGGCGACCTCGTCATAGAGCTTGTGCATCGAATTGGCGCCGATCAGCAGCGCCTGCGCGCCCGCCCCTTCAAGCCGCTTTGCGCTCTCGCACAGAACTCCGGCTGCGCGGCGCCAGTCATCGTCTTCCTGCAAAGCGTAGAGCTGGCAAAAATCGAGGCTCTCGATGAGCATCGGCGCGCTCGCCATGGGCTTGCCCCGGCGCTGAACGATACGGTTGATCCGATCATAATAGATGCCGGTCGAGACCCAGCTCATCCCGCCGATCAGTCCCAGTTTTCGCAAAATCGTTCCTCGAATCTGTCCCGCCTGCCGACAGATGTAGCGAGCAAGGCCCTTGCCAGTCCATAGCGCAGGACAATCGGCCCCCGGTTAAACGCCGCGCTCGCTCACTGGTGGCTCACCCTGCGCGCCGAAGCTCGCTTCGAGCCAGTCGCGCAGATCGTCAAGCGTGGCTGCTGGTGCCTCTTCATGCGGAAGGTGGCCGGTCGCGGGATAGATCATGAGCTGCGAGCGCGGCAATTCCCGATTGAGCCAGCGTCCCGCCGAGACAGGAATGAGTGCGTCTTCCTCGCCCCACAGGATCAGGCTGGGCACGTCAATTCGGGCAAACTGCTCGCGCATAAGCGGATCATAGGGAGAGGAAAAGCGCGCCATGGTGGCAGCGCGGTTGCCCGGATAGCGCAGCAATTCCCAATAGCGATCGACCGCTTCGCTGGTTACGACCGACTTCACCGAAACGCTCTGCTCGAGGCTCTGCTCGATCAGGCTGCGCGGCGTAATCTGTTCAGCGATGCGGTTGATCCCCGGCATTTGGGCAATCGCGAAGCCGATATTGCCGGCACCATCGTCCTCTTCCCCAGCCTCTTCTTCGGGCATGGGTGAGCCGCTGGCATCGACCAGGACAAGCCCGATCACCCTTTCAGGATAGGCTGTCGCAAATGCCAGCGCGTGTTTGCCGCCCATCGAGTTTCCCCCGATAACGGCGGTTTGAATGGCAAGCGCGTCCATCACCTCGGCAATGTCGCTGGCATAATTGGCACGGCTGTAATCGCCCTGTGGATCGGGCCCTGTCAGGCCATGGCCGACCTGGTCAAACCGTATCACGCGGTAGCGATCTGTCAGCCCGGTCGTCCACGGCTCCCAGGTGTGCAGATCGGCGTTGGACCCGTGCAGAAGCACAATCGGCAGACCATCGCGCGGACCTTCATCGCGCAGGTGCACCTTCACGCCATCTCCGATCTCGACGAATTGCGAAGGCGGCCCCCCATATTTGGCGCGCATCGCAACAGGATCGGTGTCGGGCGTGCGAAAGACGAGAAACAGGATTGCCAGCACCACGACGAGCGCAGCCGCAATGCGAAAGGCCCACTTCAACTGGCAGGCTCCATATCGGCGATCCAGCGCCGGATGAGCGCGATGCCGTCTGCATCATTGGTCGATCGGCCAAGCTCAGGCATCGCGATACCGGGTTCCGTCGAGCTCATGCGATAGACGAGTATTGAGGCATCAGGATCGCCTGGCGCGATCGAAACCGCGTGTCCGCCCGCACCGCGCCCGGCAGCAACCGGCGGCTTGCCAATCCCGATCGCATGGGGATCATCCTGTTCGAAGCGCAGATCAAGCCCGCTGTTCGAAGCCATGCTGCCGGGCTGATGACAATGCGCGCAGTTTACATCGAGATAGCCGCGCGCGAGAGCTTGAAGATCGCCCCCTTCGCGGCTTTCCCACAGCGGCAAAGGCGATGCCGAGCGCGCCGCGATGCCGAGCCGTGCAAGATCCGCATCGGCCATATTGCGCAGCTTGGGCCCGATTGGGGTGACTTCGCCATCCTTCACATGGCATTGCTTGCACTGGTTCTTGTTGGGCACCCGGTAATTGATCCTGGTCCCGTCAGGCCGCGCGATCTCCATCCGCGCGCCGACAAGTGCGAGCGTGGCCTCGGTGCCCTCCTTGTTCCAGCGATAGGGCAGCGCGAGCCAGCCATCGGCGCGATGAAGCAGAACGCGTGTCTCGATGAAGCGCTGCTCTTCGCCTTGGCCGAACGCGAAGGTCTTCAGGATCGCGCTGCCGACGGGAAGATCGAGCAGCCCCTCGCCGCGCGCATGCGCCTGCTTGCCTTCGGGCACATAGATATAGCGCAGCTTGTCCGCGCCATCGGACCACAGCGCGATATTGAGATCATATCGGATGACGCCGGGGCGCGGCCTGCGCGCGCGCGCATCCTCGAAAAAGCCATAATCGGAAAGCCGCTCGGGATATTTCGCGCTCGCGCCGCCCGGCCCTGCCTCTCCCAGCACAGCTGCATCGCGCACACCTTCAGGCGGCAGCGCGCTTGCTGTCACCGCGACTGCGAGCGCAGCACCCGCGGCAAGCAGAAAGGCCAGCGCGGGCTTCACCGGAGCCGCGCTTCCATGCTCTCGGGCAGAATGACAGGGGCAAGCTCGGCGAATGCGCCCGCATCGCGCTCCTCGAGCATGGCAGGGCTTGCCTCGGTGAGCGGTTGACCCACACGGGTGAGGCCAAGCGTTGCAACCGCGCTCGTGTCCTCGATCGTCAGGGTTTCATGCAGCCCATCTGTCAACACTGGAGGCAGCGCCCCGCCAAATGCGGCGGCCAGCATCTCCCCGCCCGCAAAATCGGGTTTCATCCCGCCGCTGCCATAGACATTGTCGGCAACAAACACGTCTACCGGGCGCGGCTGATAGCGCTCGTCGGTGTAGGTCTGCGTGTAGGCGATCAGCATCACATGGCTGGTATCGTTGTTGACGAGCGCATTCTCGAGCACCTGGACGCCCTTGTTCGCCATGATCATAATGCCCGTTCCTGCAGGCACGCTCGCGACGATATTGCCTTCGGGCGCGAAATTGTCGGTATTGTTGTCGATCACGGCATTGCGCGCAACGAGCACATCGCCCCCGCCCACGCGCGGCAGGCCCGGCAGATCGAACACGAGGATGCCGCCCGTGTTGCGCGTTGTCAGGTTCTCTGTGACTTCGGCATGATTCGAATTCTCGATCTCGATCCCGGCGACATTCTCGACCACACGGTTGCGGCGCACGATGATGTTTTCCGACTGGCCGACATAGATGCCCGCATCGCTCGCCCCGCGCACATAGCTTTCCTGGACCAGCACATTCGAGCTTTCAACCGGATAGATGCCATAGGCGCCATTGGTCGCCTTGGGGCCAGCGGTCCATTCGACACGCAAGGCATGGTATATGATATTGTCCGCACCCTTGGACTTGATCCCGTCGCCGCGCGCATTCTCGACCGCGAAATCGCGCAAGGTAACATCGTCGGATGTGACCAGCAGGCCCTCGCCCGAGCCCTGCTGGCCCGTGAAATCGAGGATGCTCGCGCTCTCGCCCTCCATCCCGGCGCCCCTGATCGTGACGCCATCGACATCGAGGCTGAGCCCGTCAGTGAGCGCGAAGCGGCCCGCCTCGAGGATGATCGTATCGCCCGGCTCGGCCAGGATCAGCGCTTCCTGCAAACGCTCCTGCGCGCCTTCGCCCGCGGCAATCGTGTGATCTTCGGCCCAAAGCGGCGCGGCGGATGCCAGCAGGATTGCAGCCAGTGCGATTCTCGTCATGGATTGTCTCCCTCTCCCGGATATCATACTGCCAAAAGCAGGCGAGACTTGGCAAGCCGCTTAGAACCACTCGCGCATCAGATCGAACCCGCAGCCGCCTGCGACCATGACGACCTGTTCGACCGCCGCGCGATCATCGATCCGGCGCAGGCGCGCCATCGCCTCGCCGGTCGAGAGGGGAATGCGGCTCTCGCGCTCCTGCGGCGCGGCGCGTTCGAGCGCGCGCAGCTGGCCGATGTTGAGGCGATCAGCGAGGCGGGGCGCCATGCAGCGCGCCATCGGCTCTGGCACACGGTTATCGAGCAGTGCTGTCTCGATCCGCTGTGCGGTGACCTGTTCGATCAGACCGTCATCGCGCAGCGCGAGCCAGGCGCCCAGCCCCACCGCAAGAACAAGCGCGACGATCAGGAACACCCGCATCCCCGCGCACCCTCAGTCGAGCGCCTTGACGATTTCCTCAACCATCTTCTTCGCGTCCGAGAGCAGCATGACGGTCTGGTTCATGTAGAACACCTCGTTGTCGACCCCGGCATAGCCGACCCCTCCCATCGAGCGCTTGATGAAGAAGACCTGCTTGGCCTTGTCGACATCGAACACCGGCATCCCGAAGATCGGCGAGGCCTTGTCGGTCTTGGCGGCCGGGTTCACGACATCGTTCGCCCCGATGATGAAGGCGACATCGGCCTGCGCGAATTCGGAGTTGATGTCCTCGAGCTCGAACACCTCGTCATAGGGCACGTTGGCTTCGGCCAGCAGCACGTTCATATGGCCCGGCATACGGCCGGCCACCGGGTGGATCGCGTATTTGACCTCAACGCCCTTCTCCTTGAGCGTGTCCGCCATCTCGCGCAGCGCATGCTGCGCCTGCGCAACGGCCATGCCATATCCCGGGATGATGATGACGCGCTCGGCCTGTTCGAGCATGTAGGCGGCGTCTTCGGCGCTGCCCTGCTTGTAGGGGCGCTGCTCGCGCGGTGCACCATCGCCGCCCCCGCCGCTTTCCGCGCCAAAGCCGCCCGCGATCACGCTGATGAAGCTGCGGTTCATCGCCTTGCACATGATGTAGGAGAGGATCGCGCCCGAGGAGCCGACCAGCGCGCCGGTGATGATCATGGCGCTGTTGCCGAGCGTGAAGCCCATCGCGGCGGCCGCCCAGCCCGAATAGGAATTGAGCATCGAGACCACGACCGGCATGTCTGCCCCGCCGATCGGGATGATCAGCAGGAAGCCGATGAGGAAGGCGAGCACCGTGATCCAGATCACCAGCTGCCCCCCGCCCGGCCCGCCCGCGCCCGAGAGCGTGTAGGCGCCGATCAGGCCGATGATGGCGGCGAGCGTGCCGAGATTGATGATGTGGCGCCCGGGCAGCAGTATTGGTGAACCGCTCATCCGGCCCGAAAGCTTGAGAAAGGCAATGACGCTACCCGAAAAGGTGATCGCCCCGATCGCGATGCCGAGACCAAGCTCGACCCGGCTGACCGCGAGGATCTGGCCCGCCTCGTCAAGAATGCCGAATGCTCCGGGGTTGAGCCACGCGGCAAGGCCCACCACGACTGCGGCAAGGCCCACAAGGCTGTGAAACCCTGCGACAAGCTCCGGCATCGCCGTCATCGCGATCCGCCGCGCGATGACGAAGCCGATCGCCCCGCCGATCGAAATCGCGATCGCGATCTCGGCGATATTGGCGATATCGTGTGTCACCAAGGTGGTCGCGACCGCGATAACCATGCCGATCATGCCGTTGCGATTGCCCGCACGGCTCGTGGCCGGGCTCGAAAGCCCGCGCAGCGCAAGGATGAAGAACACGCCCGCGGCGAGATAGGCGAGCGGAACCCAGACAGGAACATCGCTCGCAGTGCCTGTGGCAGCCTGGAGCGGGGCAGCGAACAGCGCAGCGATCGAAGCGGCGCCAAGGGTGCGGGAAGCGAGAGTGCCCATCCTCACTTCTCCTTCTTCTTGTACATCGCGAGCATGCGTTCGGTTACGGCAAATCCGCCGAAGATGTTGATGCTCGCCATCACAACGCCCGCGAGCGCGAGATATTTGGCGACGGGGTTCTCCGCTTCGGCCGCAGCAATCAGCGCGCCCACGATGATCACGCTAGAGATCGCATTGGTCACCGCCATCAGCGGCGTGTGCAGCGCCGGGGTGACCGACCAGACCACGTAATAGCCGACGAAGCACGCCAGCACGAAGATCGAGAGGATTGAAATGAAGTCCATTATTTCTTCCGTTCTGCGGTCCACGGGTTGACGAAATCGCGGCCCTCGCTCCAGCTCTGGCCGACGATGAGATCATCCACGAGGCAGGCCGCGTGCTGATAGGGGCCTGAGCCATCTTGGGTGCGAAAGGCCATGCAGGTGCGGCCCTGCGCGTCGCCCGCGCGGCCCTGTTCGATGGTTGATCCGTAAAATGTGCCGGTGACTTCGTTTTCGTCTTGGACGAGGATTTGCATCGGCTGAAAATAGGGCTCGTCGGCAAGATCAAGGCGCAGATCGACGTTCCATTCACCATCAAATGGATGCGCGTATTCTTCGAGTTCGGACTCGTTGGCCAACGCCGCCTCAACCTCAAGCGCGACCGCATCGTAACCGGCGATATCTTCGCTCGCCATATCTTCATCCACGACATCCTCGGCCATCATGTCGTCGAATGCCTCGGCGGAAGGATCGTCGGCCATTGCGGGCTGCAACGCTTCTTCAAGCGGGCCGAGCGCCGTGGCAAGCGCGTCGGTCTGCTGCTGCAACAGCACCAGCGCTTCGGGGTCGCCGCGCGGGCCGCACTCGATCTCCAGGTAATCGTCGGGGACGCGTTGCAGGTCATATTCGCTCTCGATAATCTCGAAATCGACCGCCCGCGGCGTGCGACGATAGGTTTCGCGCAACGCTTCATAGCGCGCGACCAAAGCTTTGAAGCGGGTCAGGTCGGTGCCCTCTGGCACATGGGTCAGGCAGCGATTGACGACCACGACATAGGCCTCGGCGATTTTGGTGCGGGCGAAAGCGCCCTCGCGCGCATCGGCACGGCTGTAGATCTGCGCCGACACGACCTGCGGACCGGCCAGGAGCAGACCTGCCAGGAAAAGGGGCGCGAGACGCGCGATCACCCCTGAAGCCTTTCGTTCACCACTGCTCCGCCCTGGGTCAGCCGGATCGCGCCGCCGATTTCCTCGTCGAATTCGGGCTTGTTCGCCTCTTTGTCCCAGAACGCCTGGAACATGGTGAAATGGTTGCGCGCGAACAAAGCCGAGGCGTCGGCGGGAAGCTTGGCGGGGGTGTTCGAATAGCCGATGATCGTGACGCCGTGCTTGACCACAATCTCGTCGGCCACGCTGCCCTCGACATTGCCGCCTTGCGCCACCGCGAGATCGAAGATCACGCTGCCCGGCTTCATCGTCGCGATCTGCGCATCGGTGATCAGGCGCGGTGCGGCGCGCCCGGGGATCAGCGCGGTCGTGATGACGATGTCCTGCTTGGCGATGTGTTCGGAGACCAATTGCGCCTGTGCGGCCTGATATTCCTCGCTCATCTCGGTGGCGTAGCCGCCCGAGCCCTCGCCCTCGATCCCGGCGACGTTCTCGACGAATATCGGCTTTGCGCCCAGCGACTTGATCTGTTCCTTGGTGGCCGAGCGCACGTCAGTCGCGGAAACCTGCGCGCCCAGGCGCCGCGCGGTGGCGATTGCCTGGAGCCCGGCAACGCCCACGCCCATGATGAAGCAGCGCGCCGCCTGCACCGTGCCCGCCGCCGTCATCATCATCGGGAAGGCGCGGCCATAGGCATCGGCAGCGGCCAGCACCGCCTTGTAACCGGCAAGGTTCGACTGCGAGGAGAGCACATCCATTCCCTGCGCGCGGGTGATGCGCGGCATGAACTCCATCGAGAGCGCCTCGAGCCCGGCCTTGGCATAGGCCTCGACGAGTTCGCCCTTCTGGAAGGGATCGAACAGCGCGGCAACCAGCGCGCCTTGCTTTGCTCCTGCCAGCAGCGCGGGGTCAGGCGCCTGGATTGCGAGCACGATGTCGGCGTCCTTGATCGCCTCCGCGGCGCTAACCACGCTCGCGCCTGCATCCGCGAAAGCCTCATCGGTGATCGCCGCGCTCATTCCGGCTTCCGCCTCGATGAACAGCGAAGCCCCCAGCTTCTCGAATTTCTTGACGGTCTCAGGCGTCGCGGCGACCCGCGTCTCGCCCGCGGCGCGTTCCTTAAGGACAGCGATCTTCAAATGCCCCTCCAACTTATCCGGCGATCAGCGACATGACGAACAGCACGATCACGGCAATGAGCGGCACGGCCCACTTCAGCGTCGATATGAAACCGCTGTAAAGCTTTTTCGATTTTTCCAGATCTTGCGTAGCCATGAGCGATTGTATTCCTCGAATGATCCCCAACGGTGCGAAGCGCGAAAGGTTGCCGGTGCGCGGCCGCGCCCGCCTTGCACACTCGCGCAGCGCCGTATCGGAGCCGCCCGGATTGCTCAAGCCCTGAGCGCACCGCCTGTGCACGCGCCTGCGCGGCGCAACAGCCTTAATCCAGTCTTTACCCGGTTGCGATAGGTCAATCCGACGTTTCCCCCCGGGACGCAGATGCCGGGGCAGATCACCGTGTGTAAGGGTTGGGCCATGTCGGAGACCGGCACGAAGCTGGTAATGCTGATTGACGATGAGCCGGCGCAAGGCCGCCTGATTTCAGCCATCGCCGCGCGCGATGGCTGGCGCACGATCATCGCCACCGATGCCGAGACAGCGATCGCCACGCTCGGCACGCGCGAGGGCATGCAGCTCTCGGCGATCCTGCTCGATCAATGGGTGCCGGGCGATGATGCCTGCATGCTCATCCGCGAGCTCAAGGAGCGCCGCCCCGCCCTCCCGATCCTGATGCTGACCACCAGCGCCTCGCCGCTGCTTGCGGTCGAAGCGATGCGCGCGGGCGCGAGCGACTACCTCGTCAAGCCCGTCGCGCCCGATCGCCTGATGGAAGCGCTGCGCGCCGTGACGACGCGCGAGGCCCCGCGCGACGAGCTCGCCCCGCTCACCGAGAAGATGTCGGCCAGCCTCGATTTCGACGCGATGATCGGCACCGCCCCGCCCTTTCGCACCGCGCTCGCCCAAGCGGCCAAGGCGGCGCGCGGACATGGCCACGCGCTGATCGAGGGCGAAAGCGGGACGGGCAAGGAGATGCTGATGCGCGCCATGCACGGCGCCTCCCCGCGGGCCAAGGCGCCCTTGCGGGTCATCAACATCGCCAGCGTCGCGCCCAACTCGATCGAATCGGTGCTGTTTGGCCATGAGCCCAACGCCTTTCCCGGCGCGTTCGACCGCCAGATCGGCGCGATGCAGCATTGCGATGGCGGCACCCTGCTGCTCGACGAGGTCGACCGGCTGCCGCTCGGCGTGCAGGCCCGGCTCGCGCAGGCGCTCCAGACAGGGATCGTGCGCCCGCTTGGCGCCGCGCACGGCTTCCGGGTCGACGTGCGCCTCCTTTCAGCCAGCAACATCCCGCTCGAGACGCTCGCTGCAGGCGACCAGTTCAACTGCGAGCTCGCAGACCGGCTCGGCCAAACCCGCATCACCCTGCCCCCCTTGCGCGAGCGCGCGGGCGACATCCCCGCCCTCGCCCGCCATTTCCTCAGCCGCATCGGCGAGCAACCCGGCCTCAACCACCTCTCCGTCAGCGAGAGCGCGCTCGGCCTGCTCGCCGCCTATGACTGGCCGGGCAATGTGCGCCAGCTGCAATCGGTCCTGTTTCGCGCCGCAGTCTATTGCGAAGGCGATACGCTCACCGCGCAGAGCTTCCCGCAGCTGTGCGAGATGCTCGGCGAACAGGACCCCCAGACCAGCGCGATCGCGCATGAGGGCGCGGGCGTCATGCTCTACACAGAGGATGGCAATCTGCGCCCGCTCGAGGAGATCGAGGCCGATGTCATCCGCCTTGCGATCGGCCATTATCGCGGCCGGATGACCGAGGTTGCCCGGCGCCTGGGCATCGGGCGCTCGACGCTCTATCGCAAGCTCTCCGATCTGGGCATTGACAACGCGGCTTGATCGCCCCGCTTGCGCCCGCTAGCGCCTCGGCATGGCTGGCAGCAGCAAGTCAGGTCGACCGTCCCGATTGCCAGATGAGCATGCGGACGCCAGCGTTGTTTTCTGAAGTTTCCGAGGTCTCCTCATGTCACAACTGAATGGCGCGCGCTGCATCGTGACCGGCGGTGCGCGCGGTATCGGCGAAGCCATCTGCGCCGCCTTTCACCGCGCGGGCGGCGAAGTCCTGCTTACCGATATCGATGCCGATCAAGGTAGGAAAGCGGCGAATGCGATTGGCTGCGAGTTCGCCGAGCTCGACGTGAGCCGCGAGGCCGATTGGGATGCGCTCGCCCGGCGCCTGCCGCGCGCCGACGTGGTGGTCAACAATGCCGGGATCACCGGTTTTGAAGGCGAACCTGCCGCGCACGATCCCGAACACGCCTCGCTCGCCGACTGGCGCGCGGTCCACGCGGTCAACACCGATGGCACCTTCCTGGGCTGCCGCTATGCCTTGAGGGCGATGCGCGAGACCGGCACGGGCTCGATCATCAACATCTCCTCGCGCTCGGGCCTCGTCGGCATACCGGGCGCAGCGGCCTATGCTGCCTCCAAGGCCGCGATCCGCAATCACACCAAGTCGGTCGCGCTTTATGCGGCGCAAGCCGGTTGGCGCGTGCGGTGCAATTCGATCCACCCCGCCGCCGTGCTCACACCGATGTGGGAACCGATGCTGGGCGAAGGGCCTGAGCGCGAAGCCAACATGGCCGCGCTCGTGGCGGACACGCCCCTGAAGCGCTTCGGCACGGTCGAGGAGGTCGCAGCCCTCGCGCTCTATCTCGCCAGCGAGGAGAGCGCCTACATGACCGGCGCCGAGCTCACCCTCGATGGCGGGCTGCTCGCCGGCAGCGCCGCCTCGCCAGGCTAGAGGGCGCGCCGCCAAGCGCCTAGTCCGCCACCAGCTGGCTGAAGTCGGTCAGCGCCGCATCGCGCATGCCGCGCCACACATTGCGCGCCTGCACCGTCTCGGCGACATCGTGCGCGCGCACGATGTGCACGCCTGCCTCCATCGCCTTGACCGCAAGCGCGAGCGATCCGCCCAGCCGCCGCTCAGCGGGCTCCTCGTTCGAGAGCGCGCCGATCATCCGCTTGCGGCTCGCGCCCACGAGCAACGGCGATCCCAGCGCATGGAACACCGGCAGCGCATTCATCAGCGCAAGGTTTTCGCCCAGCGACTTGCCAAACCCGATGCCCGGATCGAGCACGATGCGGGTCGGCTCGATGCCATGCGCGATCGCGCGCGCGCGGGCATGCTGCAGGAAGGCGAACACCTCGCTCACGACATCGCCATATTGGCCGCCTGCATGCAGATCATCGCCTGCGCCGGGCGCATGCATCAGCACGACCGGGACCTGCGCGCCGGCAACCACTTCGCTCATGCGTTCATCATAGCGCAGCGCCGAGACATCGTTCGCCATATGCGCGCCCGCTGCGAGCGCGGCCTCGAGCACGGCGGCGCGGCGGCTATCGACGCTGATCGCTGCGCCCATCGCCGCGCAATACTCGGCCGCCGGGCGCACCCGTTCGATCTCGTCGCCTTCCCAGGTTGCCTGCGCGCCGGGCCGCGTGCTCTCACCGCCAATGTCGATAATCGCCGCGCCCGCCTCGAGCATCGCGGCGGCATGGGCGCGGCCTTCCTCGGGCTTGTCGAGGAAGGCGCCGCCATCGCTGAAGCTGTCAGGCGTCACATTGAGGATGCCCATGATCTGCGGCTGGTCGAGCCGCACGGTGCGCTCCCCCAGCTGAAGCGGCGGGTGCACCTTGGCGAGGTTCTCCCATTGCTCGGCCGCCGCGCGCCCCGCCTCGCCCGCAAGGCCGCCGAGCACGGCCATCGCCTCGCGCACGCCGAACAGCCGTCGGTCCACCACGCGGCCCTCTTCGCGCACGACCAGTGCGAAGCGGCTGGCATAGGCGAGGCTCCCGCCCAGCCGGATCGCGGCCCCGCCCGCTTCATCGGCGATCGCCTGCGGCGAAGCGGCGAGCGCGATCGGATGGATCATCACGCAGGCACTCATTTCGTCGCTCCTGCAGCACGGTTGATACACATGTTACAGTGTCCAGGCGCAAAAAAGCGGCTCTTGGCAAAGGGGCCATGAAGGCGCGCGCAAAGGCGCGATTGTGAGGCACGAGGAGGGGGGAAAACCATCCGCGCGATCTATCGCAAAGCGCGCCTGTAGGACAGCGCAGGCTGCGACTTTTCCCGCCTCTTGCCCGCTGCGTCAGCTGGCCTGGCTGCCTGCAGCCTCTTTGAAGGGCTCGAGCCGTTCATCGTGCACCATGAAATCGCCCGCAGAGGTGCGCACCAGCGCGGCGCGTGGCCAGTTGCGGTTCCAGCTGTCGACATGGACGCGGTAATAGACGCTCACCGTCACGCTTTCGCCCGCGCAGAGCGCCCGCTCGCGGCAATCGAAGCGCCAGCTCTCGCCATCGAGCGCGACCGCATGGCCGCGGAAGGTCTCGATCTGGCCGGGATTGACGGACCGCTGCGGTCGCTGGAGGAAGAAGCGCTGATCGGACGGACACAGCGAAACACTCTCGCTTTGCCCGCCCTGATTGGTGAAGCGCACATCATAGCGTTCCCATTCCATCGAATTGTGGTCGGTTGTCTTGCGGCCGGCAAATTCGGCGCGGATCGCGCCGGGCTGCGCTTTGGCCTCAGGCGAAGCGGCCCCGGCCGCCTGAGCCATCGCCGTGCCCATTGCAGCAGCGCCCAAGAGTATCAGAAGTCTCATCGCAGCTCTCCTTTGCCCGTCGCAGTGCAGTTTCTTTCTGCTTCCTGAACAGAGGCTTAAAGGCAGATATCGAGGCCCTGTGCGCGCCGCAAGCGCGCCGCTCAGTCCTCGATGCTGAGCAGATAGAGCTGGCGCGCGGCATCGATCGCAAGCACCTCGCCGCCCTTTTCATAGTGCCAGAAGGTCCAGCCATTGCACGAGGGAGCGCCTTGCAGATCCTTGCCGAGCCCGTGGATCGAGCCGGTCTGCGCGCGGCCTGCGCCCGGCGCTGCATATTCGAGCGAGCCATCCGCGCGCACCAGCGCATCCCAGCGACGTTGTTTGTCGAAAAGCTGAGTACCCGGCGGGATCAGCCCGTTCTCGACCAGCGTGCCGAACGCGACGCGCGGCGCGCTTTTCTTCGATTGCATCGTCAGCAGCGCGCTTTCATCGAGCGGCAATTCCTTGGCGATACGCTTGTTTGCGACATCGCGGTAAAAATCCTCGCGCTCGCAGCCGATCCATTCGCGCCCGAGCCTTTTCGCGACCGCGCCGGTCGTGCCGGTGCCGAAGAACGGATCGAGCACGACATCGCCCTTTTCGGTGGTTGCCAGCAACACGCGGTAAAGCAGCGCCTCGGGCTTCTGGGTGGGGTGCGCCTTCTTCCCGTTTTCCTTCAGGCGTTCAGGCCCGGCGCAGATCGGCAGCACCCAGTCAGAGCGCATCTGAAGTTCGTCGTTCAAGGTCTTCATTGCGCGATAGTTGAAGTGATAGCGCGCCTTCTCGCCCATGCTCGCCCAGATCAGCGTCTCGTGCGCATTGGTGAAGCGGGTGCCCTTGAAATTGGGCATGGGATTGGTCTTGCGCCAGACGATGTCGTTGAGAATCCAGAAGCCCAGATCCTGCACGGCGGCGCCCACGCGGTAGATGTTGTGATAGCTCCCGATCACCCACAGCGATCCATCAGGCTTGAGAACCCGTCTCGCTTCGGTGAGCCAGGCCCTTGTAAATTCGTCATAAGCCTTGAAGCTTTCGAACTGGTCCCAGTGATCGGTGACGGCATCGACTCCCGAACCATCGGGCCGGTTGAGATCGCCGCCGAGCTGGAGATTGTAAGGCGGATCGGCAAACACGCAGTCGATCGAGGCCGAGGGAAGCGAGCGCATCGCCGCAATGCAATCGCCAGCGAGAATGTGACCGAGCGGAAGCAGCGCGCGCGCATCCTCGGGCGAGGCCTTGGCCGCCCTCCCGGTGCGCAGTTTCGCTGTTTCCATCACACCCATCATTCACCCCGAACCGAGATTTTCGCCAGACTTATCCACAGGCATGAGTCCTCACAGGCCGCCCGTCAAGCGCGGATTCTGAGGCTCTTATGGTTAACACCTGGTAAAGAGCGCGAGCGGCGCACCGGAACGAAACGGGACCGCCACAAGATATGGAGTCCCCGCCCGGCAGCGGGACTCCAGATCAAGGGGTGTGGCGCAAAGGACTCAAACCTGCCACAACTTCGCCCACGGGCGCGCTTTGATACAAAAGGGGTAGGTTCATGCCACTCGAAGTGATCGCCGCAGGACTGGGGCGCAACGCCACTTTCTCGATGAAATTCGCGCTGGAAAAGCTGGGCTTTGGCCCGTGTCACCACATGGTCGAGGTGTTCGCCGATGGCACGCGCCAGATCCCGCTATGGATCGAGGCGGCGCGCGCAAAGCCGGATTGGGACGCGATCTTCGCCGGCTTTCGCGCGACGAGCGATTATCCTTCCGCGAGCTACTGGCGCGAACTCGCCGCGCATTACCCGGACGCCAAGGTGGTGCTGACGACGCGCGATCCGGACAGCTGGTTCGAATCGGTCAGCGAGACGATCTTTTCCGACGCGATGCAGGGAGGCGCCGTGGGCACGCCGCTGGGAGAGATGATGCACGGCGTCATTTTCAGCCATTTCGGCGGCGGCGACATCCGCGACCGCGCCTTCATGACCGACTGGTATCGCCGGCGCAATCAGGAGGTGATAGACACCATTGCGCCCGGGCGCCTGCTGGTGTTTCACCCGAAGGATGGCTGGGAGCCGCTGTGCGCGTTTCTCGGGGTCGAGGTGCCGGAGGTGAAGTTTCCCAAGGTCAACAGCCGCGACGAGATCACCGCGGCGACGGGCGCGCAAGGGGGGATGCCCGCCGATCCTGCAGGGGCCGAGCGCTGGGCGCGCGACTATATGCGCGATCTGGCGGCCAAGGCCTTCGCCTAGCCTTCCTCGATCCGCTCGATCCCGATGTCCTCCTCGACCGGATCGGGGCTGTCGGCAAAGACCAGCACGACATTGCCGATAAAGGCGATGAGCAGCAGTGCGCCCAGCGCGCGCCCGAGCCGCCGCGCGAACCACAAGAGCGCCAGCAAGCCCGCCGCGCTCGCCGTCAGGATGGCCATCTGCAATCCGGCGAGCTCGGCGGGCAGCGGGAGCGGCGCAATCGTCATCGTCGCTCCGCCGATCAGCAGGATGTTGTAGATATTCGAGCCCACCACATTGCCCAGCGCCAGCCCCGCCTTGCCGCGCAGCGCGGCAGCGATCGATGCGGCAAGTTCGGGCAGCGAGGTGCCCACCGCAACCACGGTCAGCCCGATCACGGTCTCGGGCACGGCAAGGATCGTTGCCAGTTCGATCGCGCCTTCGACGAGCGCCTGCCCGCCGAGCACGAGGATGACAAGCCCGCCCACGAACAACCCGCTTGCAACGATCCCGCTGATCTCGCCTTCATCGCCGGCAGCATCGACTGGCGCGCCGCCCGGATAGCGATAGCGCCACACGATATAGACGAGGATGCCCGCGAGAAAGGCGATCCCGATCCACACCGCTCCCATGCCCGAAAGCGCGAGCGCCCACAGCAGCAGCGTCGCGCCCAGGGCCACCACCGCATCACGCCGCCCCGTGCCCACCAGCACGATCGGACTGACGAGCGCCGAGACGCCGAGGATGAGGAGCGTGTTGGCCAGATTGGAGCCGATCACATTGCCCCAGGCAATCTCGGGCGATCCGGCCAGCGAGGCCTGCACGCTGGCGACCATTTCGGGCATAGAGGTCGCAAAGCCGACGATGACGAGGCCTGTGAACAGCGTCGAGACGCCCAGCTTTTGCGCAATCCCGACCGCGCCGCGCACCAGCAGCTCGCCGCCAATCGCAAGCCCGACAAGTCCGGCAAGGCTGAGAAGAAGCGCGTTGATCATCGTGCGCGGCTCCTTAGGGGCAGCGCACGAGGATGGCAAAGGGTGAGTTTTTGACAGAGTGCGAGGGGCTGATCCGCGATTGGTCACGTGCGCAAGACGCATCCGCGTCTTGCTGGGGCCAGCGAACAAAACGCGCGTGAGCGAGCAGAATACTCCCGCCTCAGCTCATAGCAGACACGCCTGCGCGACCGGCGCAAAGGAGCGGCGATGCAGCGGGGTCGGGCCGTGGATGCGCAAGGCCTCGCGGTGTTCTGCCGTGCCATAGCCCTTGTTGCGCTCCCAGCCATAGTGCGGATGGGCCTGTGCCGCCTCGATCATCAACCGGTCGCGCCATTGCTTGGCGATGATCGAGGCAGCTGAGATCGCCGGTTCGATCCCGTCGCCCCCCACGATCGCGCGCGCGCGCCAGCGCCAGTCCTCGCAGCGCCCCTGCGGGGTCATGTTGCCATCGATCAGCACTTCGATGTCGCCCTCGACTGCGCCCCCGCAGCGCGCCGTCAGATCGCCGACACAGCGCGTCATCGCGCGCATCGTCGCCTGGAAGATATTCACCCGGTCGATCTCTTCGGGTTCGATCACCGCGACCGCCCACAGCGCCGAGGCGCGCAGACGTGCGTCGAGCGCAGCGCGGCGCCGGGCGCCAAGCGTCTTGGAATCGGCCACGCCTGCCGGTACGTCGCTCCCCAGCATCACCGCTGCGGCCACAACCGGCCCGGCCAACGGCCCGCGCCCGGCCTCATCCACCCCGATGATACGCGCCGCGGACCCATTTGGCATTGAAGGAGTTATCGAAGGCATGATCTCACATCCCAGAACCTCGTTCCCGTTTGTCCTCCCGGCCCTGCTGCTGGCAAGCTGCGCCTATGCCGAAAGTGGGGACAGCGAATTTGCCCAAACGCTCAAGAGCGCGGCCGCTTCTGCGAACGGCGACTACACGATCAGCGAAATGGGCACGTTCGATGAGCCCTGGGCGATCGAATTCATCCCCGGCACGCCGGTGATCGCGATCACCGAAAAGGCCGGCACGCTTAAGCTCATGAACAGCGCCGATGGCACCATCGCCGAGGTGAGCGGCGTGCCCCAGGTCGCCTATGCCGGCCAGGGCGGGCTGGGCGATATCGCCTTTCTCGAAAGCGAGGCGGAAAGCGCCGACGGGCTCGAAGAGGGCCGCACGATCTATCTCAGCTATGCCGAAGCGGGCGAAGGCGATACGCGCGGCGCGGCGGTCGGTCGCGGCATGCTGGTGTGCGAAGCCGCGCTGAGCGGCTGCACGCTTCAGGATTTCGCCGTGATCTGGCGGCAGAGCCCCAAGGTCACCGGCAAGGGCCATTATTCGCACCGCATCCAGCTTTCGCCCGGCGGCGAGCATCTGTTCATCGCCAGCGGCGATCGGCAGAAGCAGGACCCGGCACAGGACACCTCGAACACGCTGGGCACGATCGTGCGGCTCGATCTCGATGGCAGCCCGGCAAGCGGCAATCCGCTGGCGCAGGATGGCGGAGCGACCGCCGAAATCTGGTCGTGGGGCCATCGCAATATTCTGGGCATGGATTTCGATGCCGAGGGCCGGCTGTGGGAAACCGAACATGGCCCGGCGGGCGGCGATGAGCTCAACCTCGTCGAGCGCGGCGCCAATTATGGCTGGCCCGCGCGATCGTTCGGCGACAATTACAGCGGCGTCCCGATCACCGATCACAGCGCGGATGATGGCTATACCAAGCCTGCGACCTTCTGGACCCCGGTGATCGCGCCGGGTGACATGATCATCTATTCGGGCGACATGTTTGCCCCCTGGCGCGGCGATGCGCTGATCACCGGGCTCAAGACGCAGGCGCTGATCCGCGTCGAGATCGACGGGACAAGCGCGCGCGAAGTGGCGCGCTATGATTTCGGCGCGCGGCTGCGCTCGGTCGAACAGGGGCCCGATGGCGCAATCTGGATCGCCGAGGATGGCACGGATGCGCGGCTTCTGAAACTCACCATGTGAGCGATGGCACCTGGTGCGATGCGCGCTTGAGCGGACCTGCAAAACCGCTTAGGTGCGCGCCCATCATGATGCCGCCGGCCCCTCACAACACGCGCAGCGCGAACGACAACACCGCCTCGCTCATCCCGCTCACCGCGGTCCCGCCCGCCATGATCGAGGACGTGCTCGATCGCGCCTTCGGCGAGGATCGCCATGCGCGCACCGCCTATCGCATCCGCACCGGGATGGACTGGCTGAGCGCGCTCAGCTTTGCCGCGCTCGATGCCGATGACATGCTGGTGGGCACGATCCAGTGCTGGCCGATCGCGCTGATCGATCGCGAGGGCCGCCCGCTGCCGCTGATCATGGTCGGACCCGTCGCGATCCTGCCCGAGCGGCAGGGCGAAGGCTTTGGCAAGGGGCTGATGGCCGCAATGCTCGATGCCGAGAGCCGGCTGGCGGCCGACGGACAGGTTCCGTTTGCGCAGGTTCTGATCGGGGATGCGGACTATTATGGGCGCTGGGGCTTTTCTTCGGCCTCGACCGGGGGCTGGCGCTGCCCCGGCCCGTTCGAGCCCGAGCGGCTGCTCGCGCGCGGACCGGCGCTTGCTGCAATGCCGGCCGAGGGCGCGCTTGGGCCCTGGCCCGGAAACCCGGCATGAGGCAAAGCGTTGGATAGCCATGCCCTACGAACCCCCGCCCTATCTTGCCGCCATGACCCTGACCGAAATCGCCGAAGCGGTCGCGGCGCGCAAACTGCCCCCGATCGAGGAGTGGAACCCGCAGAAGATCGGCGAGAGCGACATGCGCATCGCTGCCGATGGCACCTGGTTTCACGAAGGCGGCGTGATCCATCGCCCCGCCATGGTGCGCGCCTTTTCGGGCCTGCTGACGCGCGATGAGACCGGCGCGCACTGGCTGCTCTCGCCCTTCGAGAGGCTCCATATCGAGGTCGACGATGCCGCCTTCATCGCGGTCGATTGCGAGGCGAAGGGATCGGACATCGCCTTTCGTCTCAACACCGACGAACTTGTGATTGCCGGGCCCGATCATCCGATCCGCGCCGCCGGCGATCCCGAGACGCCTGCAATCTATCTGCATGTGAGGCGCGGCTGCGAGGCGCGGCTCAACCGCTCGACCTACAACCAGCTGGCGCAGATCGCGCTCGAGACGAGCGGCGATGACTGGCTGGTGACGAGCGGCGGCGCGATCTTCTCGCTGATCGCCTCGGGCTAGGCCGCGCGGGGCCGGGGGCGAATTTGGCGAAGCTGTTCGAGCGACTTGCGCGCCTGTTCGAGGAAGGCCATGCACGCGAATGCCCCGATCTTCTGAGCGATGAGCGGTTCGCCGGCGAGCGGGCGACGCCTGCCGCCGTGCTGATCGCGGTGACCGAGCGCGCGCGCCCCGGCATCATCCTCACCCAGCGCCCGCGCTCGATGCGCGATCATCCCGGGCAGGTCGCGTTTCCCGGCGGCAAGATCGATCCGGGCGAAACGCCGATCGCGGCCGCCTTGCGCGAGGCGCACGAAGAGCTCGCGCTGGCCCCGGCGGCGGTGCGCGTGATCGGGGCGAGCGATCCCTATCAGACCGGCACGGGCTTTCTCGTAACCCCGGTGCTCGCCACGGTGCCGCCCGATCTCCCGCTCGTCCCTAGCCCGGACGAGGTCGAGGCGTGGTTCGAGGCGCCGCTCGATCTGCTCCTCTCGCCCGCCAGCTGGACCGAGCGCCGCGCGCTGTGGAAGGGCGCCGAGCGGGTCTATTACGAGCTTGATCATGAAGGCTTTCGCATCTGGGGCGTGACCGCGGCGATCATCCTCAATCTCGCGCGGCGGATTGATGTTGGCGCGCTCCGGGCCTAAACCCTTCACCGGGACAATTTTCGCAGCAATAACCGTTTGATGGCACATGATCTTTCATCCGCTCAATGGACCAGGCGCGGCGCGCTCGCGGCGCTGGTCGAAGCACTCGGCGCCGAAAATGCGCGCTGGGTCGGGGGGGCGGTGCGCGATGGCCTGCTCGGGATCGAGGCGCACGATATCGATTGCGCGACGACTTTGCTGCCCGAAGCTGTGATCGCGGCGTGCGCGGAGGCGAATATCCGCACGGTGCCCACCGGCATCGAACATGGCACGGTGACCGCGATCCTGCCAGACAATGACGGATCGGTGCGCACGATCGAGGTCACGACGCTGCGGCGCGATGTGGCGACCGATGGCCGCCGCGCGACGATCGCCTATGCGAGCGAATGGCAGGAGGATGCCGCGCGGCGCGATTTCACCATCAATGCGCTCTACGCCCATCCCGAAACGCTCGAGATCTTCGATTATTTCGGCGGGCTCGAGGATCTATCGGCGCGCCGGGTGCGCTTCATTGGCGAACCGAGCGAGCGGATTGCGGAGGATCACTTGCGGATCCTGCGCTATTACCGCTTTCAGGCGCGGTTCGGGGCGCGGCTCGATCCGGCGGCCGAAGAGGCCTGCGCGCAGCTTGCCCCGATGCTCAAGGGTCTGAGCCGCGAGCGGATCGCCGATGAGCTGCTCAAGCTGCTGGCGCTGCCCGATCCCGCGCCGACCGTGCGGCGCATGTTCGAACGGGGCGTGCTGGGGCAGATCCTGCCCGAGACCTGCCATGCGCAGATCGCCGCGCTCGAACGGCTGATCGCAGCCGAGAACGCGCAGGAGATCGCGCCTGTCGCCCTGCGCCGTCTGGCGGCGCTCTTGCCGCCTTCGAGCGATGTCGCAGAGACGGTGGCGGCGCGCCTGCGCCTCTCGAAGAACCAGCGTGCGCGGCTCGTCTCGGCCAGCGACCGGCACCAGCCCGACACCGCCGATCCGCGCGCGCTCGCCTATCGCATCTCGCGCGATTATGCGGTCGATCGGCTGCTTCTGCTGGGCGCCCCTGCGCATGAGATCATCGGCTGGGACCCGCCCGATTTTCCCCTGAAAGGCGGCGCGATCGTTGCCCGCGGCGTGGCAGCCGGGCCCGATATCGCACGCATTTTGCAGGAAATCGAACGGCGCTGGGTCTCCGAAGGCTTTCCGCCCGGCGCGCGCATCGAAGCGCTGCTTAATCAAATTCTCGCGCAAGAATAATGCGTTAAGGTGTGCTTCAGGCCGGTTCGCTAGGCTGACATCAGTCTGCAACATTGTTGCATTGCAGCAATATGCTGCGCTACAGCATGCATTTGTGGGAACCTCTCGCGCATTTTGATCGTTTGTGACGCGCGCATGGCTCTTGATGGTTAGATCATCGCTTTCCAGCCTGGCCAGGCGCGCAAGAGCGGTCTCCTCCTGCGGTCTCCTTTCTTGGGGGCGCCCGGAAGGGTTTGGCGTCTGGCGCTCCGCATGTCGCACTCATTCAGCCTCGCCTTCGCGCGCTGGCGAATGAACGGAAATCGATGAGCACGAACAGCAATTGGAGAAAAGACATCATGAAACTTGGCAAAATGGCAATCCTTGCCGCAACGATCGCCGCCGCGCCCTTCGCAGTCCATGCGCAGGATGCCGGGACCACCGTTTACAGCCAGGTCGATGAGAGCGTCGTCGGCACAGTCGAGACCAATGACGGCACCACCGTGCTCGTCGATACCGGCGCGTTCAAGGCCCCGCTGCCCGCCGCTGCCGTGGTCGAGCGCGAAGGCAAGTGGACGGTCAATGCAACCAAGGCCCAGATCGACAGCATGATGTCGCAGCAACAGGCCGCCGCTGAGGCCAAGCTCGATGCAGCCCTTGTCGATGGCACCGCCGTGACGAGCGCGGACAAGATGCCGGTCGGCACGATCCTTGCGATGGACGAAGCCGGACAGCAGATCATCGTCGCCAACGAGATGGGCGTCATCAGCCTCAAGCGCGAGCATTTCGCGGTTGATGAAAGCGGCGCGCTGACCGCGCTGTTCACCAGCTCTGAGCTTGCCCAGTTCACCACCGCCGTGCCTGAAGGCGCGATCGTCGAGACCGCCGAAGGCCCGGTGAAGCGCACCGCCGAAGGCTGGGAGATGGCCGGGATGGAAGAAGGTGAGATGGAAGAGGGCGACATGGAAGCGACCGCCAGCGCCGGCCCGATGAGCGCTGCAGGCGCCACGCAGTAAGCCCGCCGCCGGGCAAGCTGCCGAACCCGATAGGGTCGCCCAATAAAGGGCCGCGCGGGATGGTATGCCTGCGCGGCCCTTTTCGCATCTGGAGCAAGCGCGCATGCGCGCTCGCATGGCGCATCAATCGAAGCGGTTATCTTTCGGGAAGCCCTGCGGCGGCATCCGCCCCGCCGCCCCGCGCGCGACCTTCCACATCCCGATCTCGGTCTCGGTGCGGGTGCGCTCGCCCGAGCCGCCCATCGTCCAGGCCAGCCCCTCTGCAAGGGTGAAACTGGTCGCATCGGCGAGCCCGCCATCACGGTAACGCTGCAACTGCACGCCCTGCCCGCGCGCCATCACGGGCAGCTCGTCGAGCGCGAACACCACCAGCTTGCGATTGTCGCCCACCGCGGCGACATGATCGTGGCTTGCGTCGATCTCGCGGATGACGCGCAGCTGCGCATCGCCCTTCAGATTGACCACGGCGCGGCCCTTCCGGGTCTCGGCGAGCAGTTCGGACGTATGCGCGATGAAGCCCTTGCCGATGCTCGAGGCGAGCAAAAGTCGCGCACCTTCTTTATGGACAAGCATCTTGGCGATCGAGCTATCGGCCTCGAGGTCGATCATCGTGCGGACCGGCTCGCCAAAGCCGCGCGCGCCGGGCAGCTTGTCGCAGCCCAGCGTATAGAAGCGCCCGTCGCTGCCGGCGATCAGCAGCTTGTCGGTCGTGTGCGCATGGAGGATGAAGGCGAGGCCATCGCCTTCCTTATACTTGAACTCCTGATCGAGCGGGACATGCCCCTTGGCCGCGCGGATCCAGCCCTTTTGCGAGAGGATCACGGTGATCGGTTCCTTCTCGATCATCGCATCCATCGAGAACTCGACCACGCTTGCGGCCTCCTCGATCAGCGTGCGGCGGCGCCCGATGGCGGTTTCCTCGGCATATTCCTTGCGCAGGGCGCGCAGATCCTTCTTGAGGCGCGTGCGCTGGCGCGCAGGGCTCTCGAGCAGCTTTGCGAGCTCGTCCTGCTCGGCGAGCAGATCGTCCTTCTCGGCGCGCAGCTGCATTTCCTCAAGCTTGCGCAAGGAGCGCAGCCGCATGTTAAGGATCGCCTCGGTCTGGCGGTCGGTCAGGCCAAACTCGGCCATCATGACAGGCTTGGGCTCATCCTCGGTGCGGATGATCTCGATCACCCGGTCGAGATTGAGGAAGGCGATGATATAGCCCTCGACGAGCTCGAGCCGCGCGGCGATCTGATCGAGCCGGTGGCGCGTGCGGCGCTGGAGGATCTCGATCTGCGCCGCGGTCCAGTTTTCGAGCAATTCCTTGAGCCCCATGACCAGCGGCGTGCGTGAGGCATCGAGCACGTTCATGTTGAGCCCGAAGCGGGTCTCCATGTCGGTGAGCTTGAAGATGCTTTCCTTGAGCAGCGCGGGATCGACATTGCGCGAACGCGGCACAAGCACGATGCGGATCGCCTCGTCGCTCTCGTCGCGCACATCCTCGAGGATGGGGAGCTTCTTGTCGTTGATCGCCGCTGCGATCTGCTCGATCAGGCGGCCCTTTTGCACCTGATAGGGGATCTGCGAGATGACGAGCTGCCACTGCCCGCCGCCCAGCCGCTCGATCCCGGCGGCCTGATCTGCCGGATCGCTCGCTTCGGGGGCTGTGAACCGGCCGCGCAGCCGAAACGATCCGCGCCCGGTGCGATAGGCCTCGCTCAGCACCTGCGCGCTATCGACAAGCTGGCCGCCAGTGGCGAAATCGGGGCCTTTCATCAGCTCCATCAGCCGCTCATGCGTGACATGCGGATTGTCGATCAGCTCGAGTGTCGCATCGACGACCTCGGCGACATTGTGCGAAGGGATATTGGTCGCCATGCCCACCGCAATCCCGCTCGCGCCATTGGCGAGCAGATTGGGAAACAGGCCCGGCATCAGTTCAGGCTCTTCTTCCTCGCCATTATAGGTCGGCAGAAAATCGACCGTGCCCGCATCGAGCCCTTCCATGAGCTGCATCGCGGTCCTGGTGAGGCGCGCTTCGGTGTAGCGATAGGCAGCCGCGTTATCGCCATCGATATTGCCGAAATTGCCCTGTCCTTCCACCAGCGGATAGCGCAGCGCAAAATCCTGCGCGAGGCGCACCATCGCATCATAGGCGGCGGTATCGCCATGCGGGTGATATTTGCCGATCACCTCGCCGACGACGCGCGCCGATTTCTTGAAGCTCGAAGTCGGCGCAAGGCCCAGTTGCCGCATCGTCCAAAGCAGGCGGCGATGCACCGGCTTGAGGCCATCGCGCAGGTCCGGAAGCGAGCGCGCGGTGATCGTCGAGAGCGCATACACCAGATAGCGTTCCTCGAGCGCGGCATCGAAGGGCGCATCGGTAATGAGGTCGAACTCGTCTTCGGGAGGATCGATTGAATCGGTGTCGGTCGGATCAGCCATCCGATCCGCTTAGCAAGCACGCGGGCGCGGCGGGAGAGCGCAATCCACAGTGATCTCAGGCGCGCGATGGCATGCGGGCGGCGCGGCTTGTCGATCATGAGGCACGCCCAGCCTGCCCGAGCGGAACGCGAAGGCCTCCCAGCTATTAATGTTGTACAAATAAAGCACTAAAATCACGAGGAATTATAATGAAGCGCGTTCTGATTATCGCCACCAACGGGTTTGAACAAAGCGAACTGGAAGGGCCCAAGAAGCGCCTTGAGGACGCTGGCATCGAAACAATCGTCGCCTCGCCCGAAGAGGGCTCGATCCGCGGCTGGAGCGATGGCGACTGGGGCGAAAGCGTCAGCGTCGATATCCATGTCGAAGAGGTTTCGGCGAGCGATTATGATGCGCTGCTCTTGCCCGGCGGCCAGATCAATCCCGACATTCTGCGGCTTGACGAAACAGTGATCAATCTCGTGCGCTCCTTCTTCCTGAGTTCAAAGCCGATCGCGGCGATCTGCCATGCCCCCTGGTTGCTGGCCGAAGCCGATATCATCGCGGGCAAGGTCGTCACCGGATGGCCTTCGATCCGCACCGATCTGCGCAATGCAGGCGGCGAGGTGGTCGATCGCGAAGTTGCCGTGGATGGGACGATCATCACCAGCCGCAATCCTTCCGATATTCCCGCCTTCAGCGATGCGATCAAGGATGCCCTCGCGCTCGATAAGGTTTCCGCAAACGCCTGATCGCAAGGCAGCCACGGACACAGGAACGGAAGCGGCCTGTCCTCCACATAAGGTCGCGACCCGGCCCCGCCGCGTGCCCCTGAACGCGCGGCGGGGTCTTTTGCGTGCGCCCTACACCTTCCAAACCGCGGGTATGGCCGGCGCTGCAGCGCGCATGATCGCTTGAGCGAGCCCTGCGAGGCCCTATACTCGCGCGCGTTAACAAGAACGGAAGAGGAAATCATGCACACCCACGCCGCTCTGCTGGCAGCCACCGCCCTTGCCGGCTTCGCCCTCGCGCTTCCAGCGCGCGCACAGGATGGTTCGCCCGAAACCTACAGCGCCGAGATCACGCGCACAGCCTATAACATCCCGCATATCGTTGCCGATGATTGGCGGGGGCTCGGCTATGGCATTGCCTATGCCTATGCGCAGGACAATATCTGTCTGCTGGCCGAGGAATTCGTGACTGTTGCAGGCACGCGCTCGCAGCATTTCGGGCCGGATGAGCCGATGGTGCTGGGTTTTGCCGAGGCGGATAATCTGACTTCCGACATCTTCTTTCGCAGCCAGATCGATCTGGAGGCGCTGCGCGCCACCTGGCCGGGCCAGCCTGAGCGCGTGCGCGCGCTCGTCGATGGCTATATCAAGGGGTATAACCGCTTCGTGCGCGATGCAGGCGCCGATGGCCTGCCCGAAGAATGTCGCGGGGCCGACTGGGTGAGACCGATCGGCCCCGATGACATGCTGCGCCTCAACGAAAAGCAGATGCTGCTGGCAGGCTCGCTCGCGCTGGGCGCGGGGATTGCGGGTGCCGCTCCGCCCAATGCGCCGCAGCCCGCCGCCGCCGAGGTCTCGCTCGATCAGCGCGGCGAGCCGCAGCTGGGCAGCAATGGCTGGG
>JGI12048J13642_10180550_pt1 | contig 109480 bp, 92 predicted proteins | sample ElkSlonscriptome_16_FD_13642 | JGI IMG/M metagenome (IMG submission 13642)
GAGATGGCTTCATCAAGCTTTAAAGTAGTCGCTGATTTCTCTAAGTTTTTCGGTTTGGCCGGCGGGCACACTTGACGGCGGGCGAGCGACAACATCGATTCGCCATGACTAGGGATGCTACTTCACCCCGAAGGAAAATCAAATTACACGCTGCCTAGACCTTTATTTATCGCGCTGACTCAGCTGCTGTCAGCAGGTGCCAACCATCCTACCGCTCCAGAGCCGCGCCGAACTTCACCCAAGTTGCTTCAGTGCGCAGTCCGGGATGCAATACAGCATCGTGTGAGCGCAGGATCATACGGAATCAGAGCGTTTGTTCCCGGAACACGGCGGCCCGAGGCAGGAGACGCCTTGAGCTTGACGGCGGGGCGACGTTCAACATCGTTATCCAGCCCACCTGGTTTCCCCTCACTCGCTACAATGCAGGCCTTATCTGGACGCGAGAGCGCTGAATGAGCAAGCAGAGGATTCTGACTGGAATCACCACCACCGGAACACCCCACCTCGGAAACTATGTCGGAGCGATCAGGCCGGCCATTGCGGCAAGCCGCTCGGAAGACACTGATTCTTATTACTTCTTGGCCGACTATCACGCGCTGGTCAAGTGCGAGGATCCGGTGCGCGTGCAGCGCTCGACGCTGGAAATCGCAGCGACCTGGCTTGCCCTTGGCCTGGATACTGCCCGCTCCGTGTTTTACCGCCAGTCGGACATTGCTCAGATTCCAGAGCTGACCTGGCTTTTGACCTGCTCGACCGCCAAGGGCCTGATGAACCGCTCACACGCCTACAAGGCGGCCGTGGACGCCAACCTCGAGGCAGGCGAGGACGCCGATCTCGGCATCAATATGGGCCTGTTCAGCTATCCGATCCTGATGGCTGCCGATATCCTCCTATTTAACGCCCACCGCGTGCCGGTCGGCAAGGATCAGACTCAGCATCTGGAAATGGCCCGCGACATCGCCGGGCGCTTCAATCATCGCTACGGCGAGCATTTCGTATTGCCCGATGCGGAAATTGATGAGCACGTAGCGACTTTGCCCGGCACCGACGGGCGAAAGATGTCAAAGAGCTACGACAACACCATTCCGCTCTGGCTGCCCGAGAAGAAGCTTCGCAAGGCGATCATGAAGATTAGGACCAATTCGCTTGAACCTGGTGAGCCGAAAGACCCGGATTCGGCCTCGGTCTATGCGGTCTATGCCGCGTTTGCCAGTGCCGAGCAGCGCGCATCCATGCGCCAAGCCTTTGCCGATGGCATCGCCTGGGGCGAGGTCAAACAGGCCCTTTTCGAGCTGATCAATTCCGAGCTTGAGGCACCGCGCGAACGCTATGAGGCTCTGATTAACGATCCCGGCCAGGTTGAACGGGCGCTAAAGGACGGTGCAGAAAAAGCCCAGACGATCAGCCAGCCTTTCATCAATAGCCTGCGCGAGGCGGTTGGGATTCGTGGTCTAGCCTAAGTGCGAAATGGGGGTAGCGCATTATGACGGGTGATAGCAGGTCCAAGCTGAGCTGGGCGCCTCCGGTCGTCCAAAGCGTTGACGGCCATAGCTTTGCCGTTCGCCACATCTGGTGTGTTGGTCGAAACTACGCGGCGCACGCCCGAGAGATGGGGGTGGACCCGACCCGCAGTCCTCCAGTGTTTTTTGCCAAGCCATCCATGGCAGCGGTGCAGGTCAGTACTGTCAACTACCCTCGCAACACCCGGGATTTGCATCATGAAGTCGAACTAGCCGTGCTGCTGGCGACAGGTGGACGCGATGGACCTGCCGATACCTGGCGCGATCGAATCTGGGGCTATGCGGTTGCGGTCGATCTAACCCGCCGTGATCTTCAAGCTCGCTTCAAGGCCGCTGGGCAGCCCTGGGAGCTCAGTAAGGGTTTTGATTGCTCGGCGCCGATGGGGCCGGTGACAGGCGGATCAGACTGGCAGCCGCGACCCGATACTGTCATCGAGCTAAGCGTCAACGACCGGCTTCGCCAGCGGGGTCAGCTCAGCGAGATGATCTGGTCGATTCCGGCGCTGCTCGAGCACCTGTCTTCGGAACTGACCCTGAACGCCGGCGATGTAATTTTGACCGGAACGCCGGCTGGCGTCGGGCCTATCGAGCCTGGTGATCGTGTCGAGGCCCGCATCGAGGGATTGTCGCCGTGCCGGTTTCAAGTTGTCTGATCAAACCGGGGTGATCTTCTTCAGCCGCTCGATCTCACACAAGCTGCTGGACCATCCGGAATCCAGCGATCCAGGTGCCAAGCGCCGATCCCAGATTGGACAGAAAAAACACCACGAACACGTGACTGACCCGATTTCGGAACCACCCCGAAATCTGGGTAACGTCGTCTCTTAGCGTTTCGAAGTCGCCGACCCGCGGTTTGCGCAACCAAGCTTCTACTGCGCCCGTGACCATGCCGGCGCCAATGGTTGGATTCAGGGAGGTGAGGGGGGCAGCCGCCAAGGCGGTCAGAATGGTCAGGGGATGCGCCCGGGCGCACAGAGCGCCAAGTGCCGAAAGCCCTCCGTTGATCAGTACCCAGCTAAGGATCAGCGACCAGCCCAGCTCCGGTGAACGGCTGAAACCGATCGCGAATCCGGTGACCACGGCGAGCAGAATGATCCAAGGAATGAATTTGAATACCTTTGAGGCCGGCGGCATTTCGTTGAGCCTGGAAACCGTCTCGGCCGGGATCTGCTCTTCGGCCAGCGCTTTGGCTGTTCCGGAGAGGTGCCCCGCACCGAGAACCGCCAGGACCCGCCGTGGTTCGGGGGTGTTTGAGGCGGGGTTTTCCTGAATTAAACGAGCAGCCATGAAGTGATCGCGCTCGGCAATCAATGCGTCATAGAGTTCCGGTGAGGCCTCCGAGAACTCGCTGAAGGTTTGGGCAAGTAGATCGCCTTCTTTCAGCTTTTCGACGTCTTCTTCGCTGATCTCTTCACGCGAAAACAGCGAGAAGATCAAGCCGTTGACCATGACCCAGCGTTTCCACCAGCCCAGGCGACGGCTGGCCCGTCGAAGGGTTACACCAATCTCTCGGTCGATCAGCTGCACGGGTAGGCCATGACGTTCGGCTGCGGCCATGGCGGCCTTCATTTCAGCGCCCGGTTCGATACCGAACTGCTCGGCGATACGGCGTTGATAGGCAGAAAGGGCCAGCGAGGCCATCATCATCCCGGCTTTGCCCTCCCGCAGCAGCGTGAAGAGGTTGAGCTCTCGCCACTGGTCTTCGTTCTGGAGCGCGCGATAGCGCGATTCACAAAGCTCGATGGCAACCGCGTCGTAATGCCCGCTATCGAGAAGCCTTTCAACCGCCTCGGCGCTGGTCCTGGAGACGTGTGCCGTGCCGAGTAGGTCATAATCGACATTGCATCGATGGACGTGTTCGACCGGTTCACCACCGAACAATTCTTTGTGGTCTGGATTCATTGATCTGAGCAAAGTAGGGACAGCGGAAGTGTAGCAAGACTGGTCGTGTTTGACCGCGCCACTCGCTGCTTGACCGCCGCGGAAATTCCTTTCACTTTCAAGAAAACGGCGCATACTAGCTCTGCCCTGATTGTGGGCTGGACATCGGCCATTGACGTGCCTCTAAATCCGAGTTTCGTGTCGCTCCCGATCGAAGCCCAACCCGATACGACGACCTGCGGACCAACCTGTCTTCATGCGCTATACCGTCACCATGGTTGGGGTCTGCCTCTNGACCAGATCATCGGGGAAATCCAGCGCCTGGACCATGGCGGAACCCTGGACGTATTCCTGGCCAATCATGCGCTCGCGCAGGGATTTCAGGCGACGATCTACACCTACAATCTCGAGGTGTTCGACCCGACCTGGTTCAATGGTGGTCGCGTCGATCTTGTTTGCGCGCTGAAACGGCAGCGGGACTTTAAGGCCCGGCCTGCACTGAGCGTGGCTACAGACGGCTACCTGGAATTCCTTGAGCGCGGCGGGGTATTGAAGTTCATTGATCTGAGCCGCCAGTTGCTCAGGGACCTGTTGAGTCTGGGTCACCCGATTCTGACCGGTTTGAGCGCAACTTACCTGTATCGCTGCGCGCGGGAATTTGGTCCGGAAGACGCAGATGATGATATTCGCGGCGAGCCGGTCGGACACTTTGTCCTGTTGACGGCCTATGAAGACTCAACCGATTCGGTCCTAATCAGTGACCCGATGCACGATAACCCGCGCGGCAAGCAGAATTATCGCGTTCATGTCGATCGCCTGATTGGCGCGATCCTGCTCGGAGCACTGACCTACGACGCGAATCTGCTGAGGATCGAGCCCGTCGGGGAGGGTCCATGCGCCAGTTGATCGTGGTCAGTCGATTGAGCGACTGGCCGATCGATCTGCCCGGCTGCGAGGTCATCACCGCTCGCCAGTATCTGACCCAGGCGCAGTGGTCTTCCCTGCGTCGGGCGCGGGTCTGCAACTTATGCCGGAGCTATGGGTATCAGACCAACGGCTATTACGTTTCCCTGCTCGCCTCTGCCCGCGGGCACCGTCCTCTGCCTGCCGTTGGCACGCTGCAGGATTTCAAGCTTCCAGAACTGCTTCGCCTGAGCAGTGCCGATCTGGGGCGCCTGGTTCGGACCAGCCTTATGAGTCTTCAGTCCGACCAGTTCCAGCTCAGTATCTATTTTGGTCGCAACCTGGCCAAACGCTACGACGCCCTGTCCAATGCCTTGTTCAACCTCTTTCCGGCTCCTATGTTGCGTGCCGAGTTCGTGCGAGTGGACGACGAGTGGGTGATGCGCCGCCTTGCACCGATGGGCTATGCCGACGTGCCCGAGACGCACCGTGATTTCATGCTCGAATCGACCCGGCGCTACTTCAATGGACGGGGCCCAAGACAGCGTGCGCGCCGCATTGGTCGTTTCGATCTGGCTATCCTGGCCAACCCCGACGAGGCCAATCCACCCTCCGACGAGGCCGCACTGCAGAACTTCGAGCGGGCCGCCGAGTGGGTCGGTTTCAACGTTGAACGCCTCAAGCCAGACGAAATCGGCCGCATTCCGGAGTTCGATGCGCTGTTCATCCGCGAGACCACTGCGGTCAATCACCACACCTTCCGTTTCGCCCGCCGCGCCGCAGCCGAGGGCTTGGAGGTCATCGACGACCCGGACTCAATTTTAAAGTGCACTAACAAGGTCTATCTCGCGGAGTTGCTCCAACACCATCGCATCGCCGCACCACGAACCGTCCTGGTCCACCGCGACAACGTGCAGGACATCGAACGCGAACTCGGTCTGCCGGTGGTCTTGAAACAACCTGACAGCGCCTTCTCGCTGGGCGTGGTCAAGGTGATGGATTCGACCAAGCTGGTAGCGACTGTAGAGTCTATGTTGAGGGGCTCGGACCTGATCGTGGCCCAGGAGTATCTTCCGACAAGCTTCGACTGGCGGGTCGGGGTCATCGACGGCAAGCCGCTTTATGCCTGCCGTTACCACATGGCCAAAGGACACTGGCAAATCATCAATCACGGTGCTGAGAGTCATCATGTAGGCGCATCGGAAACGATGGGCGTCGATGAGGCGCCGGAACGAGTCATCCAGACTGCACTCAAGGTCACGGCACTGATTGGGCGTGGCTTGTATGGCGTTGATCTCAAGGAGGTTGAAGGGCGCATTCTGCTGATCGAGGTCAATGACAATCCGTCGATCGATGCCGGCGTGGAGGATTCGGTCCTTGGACCTGCGTTGTATCGACAGACCATGCAGGTTCTCATGGCGCGCGTGATGCGCAGAAAGACAGTGAGGGAACCGGACGTCGAAGATGCCTGATATTGAAAACACCGCGTTATCCGCCTTCTCCGCTTTCGGTATCGAACTGGAATACATGATCGTGGGTGGTCAGGATCTGGCCGTTAGGCCGATGGCCGAGCGCCTGCTGGTCGATACAGACGGCGTGATCCAGAATGAAGTCGAACACGGCGAGATCGCCTGGTCGAATGAACTGGTCGGTCACGTGGTTGAGCTCAAGACTAACGGCCCGGCGGCATCCCTGCATGGATTGGGCGATCGTTTCCACAGGGATATCCGCGTCATCAATTCAGCGCTCGAGGCCGATGGCGCCAGACTGCTGCCGACCGCGATGCACCCGCTGTTCGATCCGGCTCGTGAGACTCGGCTCTGGCCGCACGGTCAGAACAGGATCTACAAGGCTTACGACCGGATTTTCGGTTGCTCGGGGCATGGTTGGTCGAATCTGCAGTCGATGCATATCAACCTGCCGTTTGCCAATGATCAGGAATTCAGGCGACTGCACGCCGCCATCCGTGTGGTGTTGCCTCTGATCCCGGCGTTGTCGGCCTCTTCTCCGCTTGAGCAGGGGCAAGCGGCAAATTGGCTCAATGGCCGGCTACGGTACTACCGCGACAATCAGCGCAAGATTCCCAGCATTTCCGGCCCGGTCATTCCTGAGCCTGTCACCAGCATTTCCGACTACCATCGCAGCATCCTGGCACCGATGTACCGCGATATCGCGCCCTGGGATCCCGACTCGGAGTTGCGTGGCGACTGGCTGAATTCGCGCGCTGCCATTGCCCGATTCGAGCGTCAGGCGATCGAGATTCGGATCATCGACCTGCAGGAGTGTCCTGCTTCGGATCTGGCGATCGCTGAACTGGTGGTCGCCCTGGTCCGAGCCTTCTACGACCAATCGTTGGCCACCTTCGAGCAGCAGCAGGCCACCTCGACAGAGCGCCTCGCCGAGCTGCTCTGGACAGCATCCCGATCGGCCGATCGAGCGCTCATCGATGGAGACGACCTGCTGCGGTTGTACGCCTTGACTGGCGCCACGTCGTTAGGGGAATTCTGGCAATCGAAGCTTGCAGGTCTGGACGGTATCAGCGAGGCCTCTCGCGGTCGCCTTGATGCCATGCTCAAGCGCGGCCCGCTCGCACGGGCCATTCTGGATCGGATCGGGCCAGCACCCAACCAGACGTCAATCGTGGATTGTTATCAGGAGCTTGCCGAGTGTCTCGCAGAACAACGCCTGTTCGAGCACTGATAACGGCGGAACATGCGAGCCGGCGCGTTCCAGAGCGCTGGCAAAGTTGCTTCGCTCAAGATACGGCCGTTCTGGAGACCCACCGTGCCTGGGACCCTGGCAGCGGGCGCCTGGCACGCGAGCTGGCTGCGCTACTGGACCACAAGCCAATGCTGGGCGGCGTGACGCGTCTGCTCGTCGACCTCAATCGTCCGGCCGATCATCGCCATTGTTTTAGCGAGTTCACCAATGGCCTTTCTAACAAGTACCGAACGGCTCTGCTGGAGAGTTTTCATCGCCCGTACTGGCAACGCTATGTCGATCGGGTGTCGGAGCCGGGTCAATGCCTCCATCTGGCGTGTCATAGCTTCGCACCGATCCTGGGCGGGCGTGAGCGTCGCACCGATATCGGCCTGTTGTTCGACCCATCGCATCATCCCGAGGCGCGCTGGTGTCGCGCTCTGATCGCCCACCTGCGAGAGGAGTTTCCCGGGTTTCGCATCCACGCCAATCAACCTTATCGAGGAATCAGCAGCGGTCTGGGCCAATTCCATCGCTCCAGATTTCCACCGGACAAGCTTCTGACCGTCGAACTCGAAGTCAATATCGGGTTGCGTTCCAGGCCAGACTGGCCTCGAATTCAGCTCCGGTTGGTTGCCTGTCTGCTGGATCATCTTGCCTGACCGTTTTCAGGTCTGTCCGAGGCATTCTGCTCGGTCTGTAAGGGCCTGTTTGTGTTACAATTTCGCGCTTGGTTTGCCGTTCTGCCGAGCTACCTTTATAGCTCAAAAAATTGATATTAAATATTAGCAGAATCAGGCATTTAGAAGCTAATCCCGAGAAGCTTTAGGAAGACTGATCATGGCCGAAATGGCACGCGAAGTTCTGCAGGTCAATCTCGAAGACGAAATGCGTCAGTCCTACCTCGATTACGCCATGAGTGTGATCGTCGGTCGGGCACTGCCGGATGTGCGCGACGGACTCAAGCCCGTCCACCGCCGAGTCCTCTTTGCTATGCACGAGCTGGGCAACGATTACAACAAGGCTTACAAAAAATCCGCGCGCGTTGTCGGTGATGTCATCGGTAAATATCACCCGCATGGCGACACGGCGGTCTACGACACGATCGTGCGAATGGCCCAGCCGTTTTCCATGCGCTACATGCTGGTCGACGGGCAGGGTAACTTCGGATCGGTAGACGGTGATTCGCCAGCGGCCATGCGATACACCGAGGTGCGTATGGCGCGCCTTGCGCACGAGATCATGGCCGATCTCGACAAACAGACGGTCAATTTCGTCCCCAACTACGATGAGTCGGAAAATGAGCCGACCGTCATGCCGACCCGGGTGCCGACTCTTCTTGTCAACGGCTCGTCCGGGATCGCCGTTGGTATGGCGACCAATATCCCGCCGCACAACCTCAACGAGGTGATCAGTGCGCTGCTAGCGATGGTTGAAGACCCGGACATTGACGTCGACGGCATTATGGACCACCTCCCGGGGCCTGATTTCCCGACGGCGGCGTTCATCAACGGCGCCGACGGCATCGAGCAGGCCTATCGGACGGGTCGTGGCCGAATCTACCTTCGCGCCCGATCGCACGTCGAGACAGATGACAACGGCCGCTCCCGGATCGTGGTCACCGAGCTGCCGTACCAGGTCAACAAGGCGCGGCTGCTTGAAAAGATCGCCGAGTTGGTCAGGCACAAGAAGCTCGAAGGCATTTCCGAATTGCGCGACGAATCCGATAAGGACGGTATGCGCATGGTCATCGAGATCAAGCGAGGCGAGGTTCCGGAAGTGCTGCTGAACAATCTCTATCAGCACACCCAGCTGCAGACCGTGTTCGGCATCAATATGGTTGCTCTGGTCGATAACCAGCCGAAAGTGCTCAATATTCGCCAGATACTTCAGGCCTTTCTGGCGCACCGTCGTGAGGTGGTCACTCGACGGACCTTATTCGAGCTTCGCAAAGCGCGGGATCGCGCCCACATTTTGGAGGGACTGACCGTTGCATTGGCCAATCTCGACGCAGTGATCGAGTTGATCAAAAGCTCGTCGACTCCGAGCGATGCTCGCGACGCGCTACAGGCCCGCCGCTGGGGGGCGACTTTGGTCGAGGCGCTGCTGGGCCAGGCCGGCGCAGAACTTTCGCGGCCCGAGGAATTGCTGCCGGACTACGGTCTTCACGAAAACGGTGAGTACCAGCTCTCGCCCACCCAGGCCCAGGCAATTCTTGATCTGCGCCTGCAGAAACTGACCGGCCTGGAGCAGGAGAAGCTGTCCGAGGAATACCAGGAAATTCTCGGCCAGATCAAGGAGCTGATGCGCATCCTCTCTGAGCCCGACGCGCTGATGCAGGTAATTCGAGACGAGCTTGAAGCTCTCAAAGACAAGTTTGGCGACGAGCGTCGCTCTGAGATCGTGCGCGATCAGCTCCATTTGACCATGGAGGATCTGATTACACCCGAAGATGTGGTGGTAACCCTATCGCATGGCGGCTACGCCAAGTACCAGCCGCTGGATCGCTATCGCGCGCAGAAGCGCGGCGGGCGCGGGCGCTCGGCCACCAAAACCAAGGCCGAGGATTTCGTCGAGCGGTTCTGGGTCACCAATACGCACGATACGCTGCTGGTATTCACCAGTGCCGGCAAGGTCTACAAGACCAAGGTTTACGAACTGCCGCAGGCCGGCCACAGCAGCCGAGGTCGGCCGATGGTCAACCTGCTTCCCCTCGATGAGGGCGAGCGAATCAACGCCGTCCTTCCGACGCGCGAATTTCCTGATGACTGGTTCGTGTTCTTTGCCACCCGCAAGGGCCGGGTCAAGAAAACGCCGCTGTCGGATTTTGCCAATATTCGAGCCAATGGCATCTGGGCGGTTCTGCTCGAGGATGGTGACGAACTGGTCGATGTGTCGTTCACCGACGGCACGCGCGATATTTTGCTGTTCTCATCCGCTGGCAAGGTGATTCGATTCAACGAGACCGACGCCCGCGCCATGGGGAGACAAACCCGAGGCGTGGTCGGGATCCGTTTGAAGGAGGATCAAGAGGTGGTCTCGATGCTGGTCACCGGCGACGCGCCAATGGACATCCTGCTGGCCACCGCCAACGGCTATGGCAAGCGCACGGCGATTGAGGAGTTTCCGGTCTACAAGCGCAGCGGGCAGGGCGTGATCGGCATTCAGGTCTCGGAGCGCAACGGCGCGCTGGTGGCTGCGATGGCGGTTGGTGAGGAGGACGATGTCATGCTGACCTCCAACAGCGGCACGCTGGTGCGAACCTCGGTCAATGAAATCTCGCGGCTCGGCCGGAACACCCAGGGCGTGACGCTGATTCGCCTGGCCAAGGGTGAACAGGTTATCGGGATGGCCTGCATCGCAGCCTCCGAAGACGATGAGGACGAGTCTGTGGAGGAAGTTGACGCCTAGGGCTCGAAGCGATCTTCGAAGATACGGGCTGCCTGTATCCAGGCGGCCGTGGGAACGCCGGTCTGACCCGCTTCATCGGTAGCCTGGACGAACAGCAGGCGAGGTGTTTCGAGATTGAGCGTGCCCAGCTCCGGGTTTCCTGAAAAACCGACGATAGTGCCGCTGGAATTTAGGGTCAGTGCAAAGGTTTGCTGAGCCAGATCAGGCGGCACATCAAGGCTCGCAGAGATGCTGGCGATAGCCTGAACGGGGTCCTTGAAGGGCGATTCACTGGCGCCGTTTCGATCGAATCGCGTGTCGTCGGCCAGGCCCTGGATCTGAAGTCGAGCCGAGCTGGCATCAAAGAAGGCGGCCAATGAGGTGATATCAGGGCCAGCGGGTGCCGCATAGGGACGCGCTGCCGCCTTGGCGCTGTAAATCAGCGAGTCGCGAACGCGCGGCCAGATGGTGCTCTCGAAGCTGCCGCAGTCCTGCCGAAAGCTGGTGCCAATTTCATAGGTAAAGGCCGCGATGCCAAGTTCGCCGTGAGCGAAGTCGACCGTGGTCCCACCGGCCGGCCCGAGGATTTGCCGGCCCACTTCGTAGTCGGTAAGAAATCCGATTTTTCGGCCCAACCAGGTTAGCTGATCATGGTTGGGCGCGTTGTTGCTGCTGCCGAAGCCCGAGCCCTCCCAAGGAAAGAGAATCTGCTCGCCGAAAGAATGGATGGAATGAAAGATGCCTTCGGCGGTGTCTGGAATGACGTCATCCATACTGCTGCGATAATCAGTGAAGACACGCTCCAAATACTCCTGAACGGCGACGGTTTCCGGTTCCGATGAGGCGGCTGGCCCGCGGAAAGTCTCACTGCAGGCGCTGCCGCTCGATGACGGTTGACCGAAGAAGATCGGACTGTTTCGATTCAGGTCGATACCGGGGACGCTCTCCGGGCAGAAACCAATGTTGGCATTCTTTCGCCAGAAGGGCTCGTTGACTTCGACCTCGCGGCGGCCATCTGGGTTCTGGACGGCGATGATATGAATCTCGCGATGATCCAGAAGCCAGCGGGCGGAGGCGTTGGTCTCATAGCCGGTCACCAGCCACTCGGCAAAGCGCATGGCCGACTCTGCGGTGGCCAGCTCACGGGCGTGCTGGGCGGCCATGACAACCAGCGGCGCCTGGGGATGCGGGCTGGCCTGGTTGGCGATCACCAGAGCCAGGATATCGTCGCCGTCGGGCGGGGCGCTGGCCTTGCGCCAGGAATCACCAATGTCTTCAAGCCGAGCGAGCGTCGGGTGATCGCTCGCCAGTCCGGCTAGACCGGCGTGGGTTTCATCGACCGTGCGGTAGCAAGCAAAGCCAGGAATGCCACCCAGACCGCGTGCTCGCCAGTCCTCCCGGTCGATGGCCAGAAACCGCGCCAGTTCAGCCTGCTTCTCAGTATCGGTTTCAACGCGATAACCAAGCGCCTCAACCGCGGCCCGCCCGCGAGGGGTGACGTAAAGATTAGCGTAGTCTTCGCGCCAGTTCAGGCCCCAGAAATCGCCAAGGTAGCGGAGGCGATTGAGCTCTGTTCGCGGCACCTCATAGACGCGAATCACTTCTGAATCCGAGGCCTCGAGAATGACGAACGGCTGCAGGCAGGCCACTGCAGCAACCAGCATCAGGAGTGGGCGCGAAAGCGGCATCAGTAAACCCTTATCAGAACGCGCTCCCCGGCACCCTCACTACGGGGCGGAGGGCTTCAATTACTATAAATTCGTTGATCAGTTTTCAAATCGATCATCAAAGACGGAATCGGTGTCCTCGGTCACTGTCAGCTCGACTGGCATGGCCGTCAGTCCCGCGTTCGGATCGTTGCTGTTGACGCATAGATAACTCGTGTAGTCGCCGGGTGACATGCCGGTCGTGTCGATGTCGAGGCTGACCGACTGAGTATTACCCTGCGCTACGCTTCCCGAGTCTGGACTGACTGATAGCCAAGGGACCGCGGTTTGGGGCTCCCTGCAGTAGGGCGGCGGTGCCTTGAGCAGGGTGATAGTCACATCGCTCCAATTCATGGTGCCTGCGCTAGCATCTTCCCAGCCGTGCTGGAAGCTCAGCGTCCAGTCACCTTCATCCGGAATTCCCGGGTCGAAGGCGGCCGGGTGGCTGCTTGCATAGCTGCCATCATCCTCTGAGGCGCCACCCTGGAAATCCCAGTCGTTGACAACACCGTCGCCGAAGCCGCCAATATTGAATGTGTCCCCACCTGGACTGGTGATGATCATGCGCAGATCCGAAGCCCAGTCCAGATTGCCGGTGATACCAGACACCGTGCCTTCGAACTCGAAGCCCAGAACGGTGCCCTGGGTCAGGACGCCGCCAACGATACCGAATTCCTCGACGTTGCCGCCGCTGGCATCCCCGTCGACGCTGAAGCTACCGACATCGAATACTTCATTCAAGGCAGGATCGATTACACCGCGACCACTCTGTGCGGGGAGCTGATCGGTGGCCACCTGCCAGGTCAGGTTGCCGGTGCCGTTGTTGCTGATCTCAAGCGGCAAGCTATCCACGCTGTCCGCAGGCACGGTCATGGCGAACTGCGTGGCCGAGAAGCCGGCGATGGGTTCGAGGCGGGTGGTGAACGAGCGAGGTGCGCCCCAGGCGCCGACGCCGCAAAAATTGTCCCCAGCGATGCGCCAGAAGTACTCCGTGCCTGTGGCCAGTTCGGTGTCCGGGACGAAGCTCGTGGCTGTGACCGTAGTGTCGAAAACCAGGCTGGTGAAATCGGAGTCGGTCGCGATCTGGATGGCGTAGTCCCCGACCCCTGCAATGGCGTCCCATGTGAAGGTCGGCTGCAGATCCAGGTCGCTGGCCCCGTCGTCGGGACCGGTCAGTGTCGGACCGGCGGCCAGCAGCTCGTCGAGCTGGTAGGCCAGATCGATGCTGTTCTGGTCAATGCCGTCGTCGCCGCCAAGGCTGATGATTCCGCTGCCGCTGCTGGCAGCGTCGGCGATGGTCAGGGTCCAGGTCGAGCTACCGGGAACGACCACCGAAGTCGGGCTGAACACGCTGGATACGCCAGCAGGTTCACCGGCGCTGCCGAGGCCCACTGTGCCTGAATAAGGGCCGAGTGCACCGACCGTGACGGTCACCGGGACATCGGTCGTGCCCGACTCGGGAATGCAGACTTCCAGCGGCTCGGGGTCCACGGCAAGAGTGTAGGTCGGGTTGGCGATGACGCAGTTGTAGCAGACCAGGGCAAAGTCCTGGCTGGGTGCGGCCGGCGACCAGGGATTCAGTGCGTCGCCCGCGATATCGGTGGCATCCACTGTGATGTTGACGGCGCCGCCGTGCTGAGCGGGATTCAGGAACACGCCTTCGAGATTGTTTCGATCATCGGCGCTGCCGCCGGTAGCCGACCAGCCATCGGGGCCGATCACGTTGCCCAGGAAGGTGTTGCCGCCGGTCTCGACCGCCAGGTCGAGATTATTGACCCAGGCCGGCGTGCTGCCGCCGAGGCCAGCACCCGGCGCGTCGGTCCAAGCCAGCATGATGCGGATCGGCTGGGCCGGGTCTACGGCGTTCAGGCCCAGCGACCAGCTGTCGCCGGTGCTGGTGAACACGGTCTCCTGATCGGTCATGTAGACCTCGACGCCGTGGTTCATGACGGTTTCGAGATCGATTCGACCATAGCCCTGAAAGCGGTCGGGCCGGTGGCCCATGATGCCGCCGTCAGCATTCTGATTGCCTTCCAGGTCCCGGGCAGCTGCCGTGAAAACGGCTTTGACCAGCGCGGGAGAGGGATTGCTGCCGGTTTCTTCGACATGTTTTTCCGCAAACACCGACACCGCGCCGGAGACGACCGGGGAGGCCATGGAGGTTCCGCAGAAGCTGGCAGAATGCGCGGTGTTGGACGAATTGGTGGTGCTGTCGGTAGAGCAGCCTGGCGCCACGATATGCGGTACGCGACGTCCATCACAGGCATTGCCGTGCGCGGAGTTGGTCGAAATCCGGAAAATGTTCGAAAGCTGGGCGCCACTGCCGCTTTGTAATGCTGTCGAGCCAACGGCAAACAGGTTCTTGGCCTCATCGGGTGACCCGAGTGAAGCCGGTGCGCAGGCTCCGCCGCTGTCACCACTGCCGTTCATGATCGACCAGACTGCCAGGATGGGTTGATCGCCCGGGGTGTCCGGGTCGGCATCTCGGCTGATGAAATCGATCTGTTGAGTCGGGATGTCATAGCCCTGAGGAGACCCCGTCGGGCCCCAGGAGTTATTGGTCAGCAGGGCGCCGCTGCGTGCCGAGTCCTGGTAGATGTCCAGCATGCCGTCGACAGCCATGTTGCCCGGGCCGCCGCCGACGAAAGATCCATATTCCTGAGTCACGAGGCTGGCGCCCGGTGCGACCCCCTGGCCGCGCAGGAAGCCGTTGAGCAGGGTGCCGGTCGCACCGGTTCCGGCGATGGCGCCGGCCACGTGCGTGCCATGGTCATCAGAGCCGGATGCCGTGCAGCTGCCGTTGGTGCCGGTGCAGGGCACCATGCGAGAGCTGAGGTCGACGTGCGTGGTTAGTACGCGTCCATCGACAACACCCACAGTGATGCCTGAGCCGTCATAGCCGGTATCGTTCAGCCAGGTCGCGTAGCCGGGAAATACAGCGCCACCACCATCGATATTGCCGACGATGGACTGGTTCGACATTTCACCACGCGGTCCGGTTTCAGGGCGAATGTACTGAACGGTGTAGATGCCCGGCATGGCGGCAAGCTCTGGGTAGCGGTTGCCCGGCAGATTGTCGATCTGAACCAGCACGAAGTGATCACCATAGGGGCGAACGACGCTGACCTTGCCGAACTCACGAATTCTGGCGATTCGTCCTCGGAGATCACCATGCGCGCTGGCCATCAGCATGGTGGGTCTTGCCTGTGCGCTGAAGCTGCGCTGGTGCGGCTGAACCTTCCAGCTGGGCTCCATCGGTTGGGCCCAGCGGATCGCCGGGTGAGCGCCGATTGACTGAAGACTGTTGCTCGACGCCCAGACGAAATAGCTGAAGGGGTGCAGTGGCTGAACCACCTCGATGCCTCGCTGACGGAGCAACTCCAGCCACTCTGGGCGAATCGGCCCCTTAAACTGGATGAAATGAAAATCGCCTTTCGGATTGGCGGCGGGCAGGGTCGCTCGAGCGCCGCGGATGACCGGATCGAAGGTCTCCTCGCCGAGCGTTACCAGAAAGGGATTGTCGCTGACTTGAATTCGATACCCCTGTGCACGGAGCGCATCGATCCGAGACTCATCCATTCTGCCGAATAACATGGTGCCGTAATCGGCTAGATCCCGGCTAGCTTCAAGCTGTGCCGTCAAGGCGTTTCGGTCGGCGAAATGAATCCGTACCCAGGCCTCGTCGGCGGCGCTCGCGGGAGTCAGTAATACCGCGGAAATTGCGAGACAGCCGGCGGCCAAGGACAAACGAAGATTGAACAGGGCTTGCTTGAGAAAGTGGACCATTGATCCAGCAGGTGCCTTTGTGGAATTAGAGATGATGAACGATGTCATTCGGCCGGTCGACCGTTTAATACCAAGGGTTTGGTTTGCGGAAAACATATGACGCACGAGTTAAATTCTGCGCCGTTCCGTTCCTCGAAAAACAGATTTAGTGTACCGCAAGCTTCGAGCTCTTGCACCCGTCCAGCGGGTCGCGGGGGTTGCCGCGGTAGAGTGCCTGCGAAGAGGTCTATGCGGAGCGCATTCCAGCTATGACTTCTGGCGGATGGCGTCACGACCTACTGCAGCTACACTCTCCCAAGTTGCGGTGCGCCGCTTTCCTGAGCTTTGGGGCGTGCATTGTTTTTTAGATTTCAACGATCGAGGTTTTTCAATGACGGGCTTTAGAGTCTCCTCGCGCGTGCTTGGCACGCTGCTACTGGTACTGATCAGCGGTCTTGTTCTTGCCGACACCAAACTTCTGCGATTTCCAGATGTCCACGATGACCGCCTGGTGTTCAGCTACGGCGGTGATCTATGGGGCGCCTCCGTGTCCGGCGGCACAGCCTATCGCCTGACGAGTCATCCAGGATTAGAGCTGTTCGCCAAGTTCTCGCCAGACGGACGCTACATTGCGTTCACCGGACAATATGCAGGTGACGAGCAGGTCTATGTCATGCCCGCTGCCGGCGGCGAGCCGCGTCAGCTGACTTTCTACCCGGCGACCGGGCCTCTGCCCCCGCGCTGGGGCTACGACAATCAGGTCTATGGATGGGCGCCGGATGGTGAGTCTATCCTCTATCGCTCCCGCCGGGATGCCTGGGACTCGAGTGCGGCCACGCTGTTCACCGTGGCACTGGATGGCACCCTTCCGCAGGCCCTGCCGATCCCTGTGGCGGGCGCTGGCACCTTTGCCGGGAACGGGCAGGCCGTGTTCTATTCGCCCCTGTTTCGTGACTTTCGAACTTGGAAACGCTATGAAGGCGGCTGGTCGCAGGATCTTTGGCTATTTGAGATCGAGGAGGGTCAGGCTCGTCAGCTCACCGATCACCCGCGTACGGATCGGGATCCCATGTGGATCAAGGGACAGGGATATTTTGTCTCCGATCGCGACGGCAAGCTGAATCTCTATCGTGTCGATCCAAGCTCCGGCGAGACCGAACAACTGACACGCCATTCGGACTGGGATGTTCGCTGGGCCAGCGCTGATGATCAAAATCAGATCGTTTACGAACTAGACGGAGAACTGCGTCTGTTCAACGTCGATGAAGGCAGCGATAGCGGGATTGAGATCCAGGTGCCGGACGACGGCCTAAATCGACGCGAGCGCTGGGTTGATGTCTCCAGTGATGTGCGCGATGCGACTATTTCTCCAACCGGGCAGCGCGTTTTGTTTGCCGCGCGCGGAAACCTGTTCAATGCGCCAGTCGGTGAGGGCATCACGCGCGGGCTGACCAACCGCTCGACGGCGCACGATCGCGAAGCCAGCTGGTTTTCAGACGGCCAGTCGATCGTCTTCATTTCGGATGCCAGCGGTGAGGAAGAACTCTATCGATTAGCCGTTGACGGAAGCGAAGCCCCGCAGCGGCTCACCTTCGGCAGTAAGACTCGTTTCTACAATCCGATCGTGTCTCCTGATGGCGAACACGTGGCCTTTTCGGACAAGGACGGTCGGATCTTGATCGTCGCTAGTAACGGCGATGGCGAGGTTGTTGAAATCGGCCGCGATCCAAGCTGGCGCAATCGTGACTACACCTGGTCGCCGAACAGCCGTTACGTGGCCTTCAGTCAGACCCAGGACACCGGTCTTCGCGCGCTCTACATCTACGACATTAGGGCCGAGCGGACCCGTCAAATCACCGACGGCATGTTCTCCGAATATCAGCCGGCCTTCGCACCGGGCGGTGAGCACCTGTTTTTCCTCGGCGACCGAGAGTTCGCGCCACAGATTTCCCGGCGTGAGTGGAATTACGCAACCAACCGGATGACCGGCATCTTCGCCTTTGGTCTGACCGCCGACGCGCCCAACCCGTTCGCTCCCGAGGATGCCGAGGAGCCTGGCATCGATGCCTCAGCGAAAGGGAAGGATAAGGAAGAAGAGGAGAGCGACGAGGAGGCAGGTCAAGACGTCTCGATCGATTTTGAGCGACTCGCCCAGCGCCTTATTCGTGTGCCGGTCGAGAACGGCAACTACTCCAGTCTCTCGGTCACGGAGGCCGGGATTCTGTTCACCGAGGGTGGGGCGTTCTATTACGGTCGCTCCTCCGAGGTTCCGACAACCCTGAAGATGTACAAATTCCAAGACGACGACGTGGTGTCGTTTCCGACAGGGCATCGGTTTGTCGATCTCAGCCAGGACGGAAAGCGCCTGCTGGCATCAGGCCAGGGCAATTGGCAGGTTTTCGACGTTGCCAAGGAGGGCAAGGAGCCTGAGACGGTTGCTACCGGCGGTCTGCGGACACAGGTCGACCCGACCGCTGAATGGGAGACCGCGTTCAATGAGGTGTGGCGCCGCTTCCGTGACCATTTCTATGTCGCCAATATGCACGGCTACGACTGGGAAGCGCTGCGCGAGCAGTACCGTCCCTGGCTGGAGCACATCGCCCATCGCTCGGACCTCAACTACCTGATGGGTGAAATGATCGGCGAGCTCAATGTGTCACATGCCTACGTGTCCGGTGGCGATGAAGGCCTTCCAGGTCGGCCGTCGGTATCGCTGCTGGGTGCGCGTTTCCAGAGCGATCGAGGCCGTCATCAAATCGCCCGGATTCTGGAGGGGCAGAACGATGAGCCGCGCTACCGCTCTCCGCTTACCCAGGCGGGGGTCGACGTGGCGGTCGGCGATTACATTCTCGCAATCAACGGCCAGACGCTAACCTCAGCGGAAAATATCTACCAGCGCCTGATGCTGCCGCGGGGAGAGCCCGTTGCGCTGACGGTTTCTGATCGCCCGGACGGGCGCGACTCGCGAACGGTGATGGTCGATCCGATTACCGATGAATCCCCGCTCTTCTACCTAGCTTGGGTGCAAGACAACCATCGCCGTGTGACCGAAGCCACTGAGGGGCGCGTCGGATATCTGCACGTGCCTGATATGGGCCCGGACGGAATCCGCGAGTTCATCAAGTGGTTCTATGGTCAGATTCGCAAGGACGGGTTGGTCATCGACGTGCGCTCTAACGGTGGCGGCAACGTTTCGCAGATGCTGATCGAGCGTCTGTCGCGCCGCCCGCTGGCATTGGGCTACGCGCGCACGCAGCCTTACACCACCACCTACCCAAACCAAGCGTTCAATGGACATCTTGTCGCCCTGCTGGACGAAAATTCGGCTTCTGACGGTGACATCTTCCCCTGGCAGTTCCGCAATGCAGGCCTTGGGCCTCTGATCGGCAAGAAGAGCTGGGGCGGTGTGGTCGGCATTACCAGCCATGGTCCGCTGATCGACGGTGGTTCGGTAAACGTTCCCGAGTTCGGATTCGCTGATGTGAGCGGAAACTACGTGATTGAAGGCGAGGGCGTCACCCCGGATATTGAAGTCGATAACGACCCGGCCAGCGTGATCGCCGGCCGCGACCCACAGCTCGAGCGCGCTATCGAAGAAGTGATGAAAAAGATTGAAAGCAACCCGCCGAGCTTTCCGGGGCGCCCGGGACCGCCGGTCAAGCTGGACTGACCGGCCGATCGTGAGCTTTCGATCAGCCTGAATGGCTGATCGAAAGCATAAAAAAGACATAGAGGGGCTCAACGCTTCTTCGTGTTGTCTTAAGCTTTTCCTTCGTCTGAGAGGGCTGTTTATTTTGCTAGAGAGCCTCTGAAAAGCCTTTGATCTTCATGCCGAACACAGCTTAACTAGCCTCCTGGTAAACCTCCAGCGGCGGGCAGGAGCACACCAGATTGCGGTCGCCATAGACATTGTCGACCCGCGCAACTGAGGCAAAGAATTTGCCCAGGCGAAGGCTCGCTACGGGCCAGCCGGCTTCCTGGCGGGAGTACGGGTGGGGCCAGTCATCGCTGCCGAGTTCCTGAAGCGTATGTGGTGCGTTTTTGAGCGGGTTCTCGTCAGCGTCCCATTCTCCGTTTTCAACCTTGTCGACTTCCGCCCGAATCTGGATCAGGGCGTCGATGAAGCGATCAAGCTCCTCGAGCGACTCGCTCTCGGTCGGTTCGATCATAAGAGTGCCCGGCACTGGCCAGGACATGGTCGGGGCGTGGAAGCCATAGTCGATCAACCGCTTGGCGACGTCCTCTTCGCTGATTCCGGCCTTGGCCTTAAACGGCCGCAGGTCAATGATGCACTCGTGCGCGATGCGGTCATTGCGGCCGGTGTAGAGCACGTCGTAATGGCCGTTCAGTCGGCTGGCGATATAGTTTGCATTCAGAATCGCAACCTGGGTCGCCTTGCGCAAACCATCTCGCCCCATCAGCCGGATGTAGGCCCATGAAATCGGCAGAATGCCAGCGCTTCCCCAGGGTGCCGCCGAAACGGCTCCATCAGAGTTGCCATCGCCGCCGAGCAGGCCGGTGACGTGCCCAGGAAGGAAAGGAACAAGGTGTTGTCTTACGCCGATTGGGCCAACACCCGGTCCGCCTCCGCCGTGCGGGATGCAGAAGGTCTTATGCAGGTTCAGATGGCAGACGTCGGCGAATTCGGCAACCTGAGCCCAGCCCACCAGTGCATTCATGTTAGCTCCGTCCATGTAGACCTGACCGCCCGCTTCTCTGACTCGACCGCAGACGGTCACGATCTGCTCTTCGAATACGCCGTGAGTCGAGGGGTAAGTGATCATCAGAGCGGCGAGCTCTTCGCGGTGCTTTTCGACTTTGGCGTCAAGGTCTGCTAAATCGACATTGCCTTCATTATCGCAGCCAACGACCACGATATTCATGCCGACCATCTGCGCGCTGGCGGGATTGGTGCCGTGCGCGGAGGAGGGGATCAGACAGACGCTGCGATGCGACTCACCTCGGCTGGCGTGGTAGGCCTTGATGGTCAACAGACCGGCGTATTCACCCTGTGATCCAGCGTTCGGCTGGAGGGAAATACCGGCAAAGCCGGTGACATCCTTGAGCTGATTTTCAAGCTGACCGATCAATTTGTGGTATCCCCTGGCATGGTTCCAGGGGCAAAAGGGGTGAAGGCTGGCAAAGCCTGGCCAGGTCACCGGAATCATTTCGGCCGTAGCATTCAGCTTCATGGTGCAGGAGCCCAGCGGAATCATGGCGTGAGCGAGACTGAGGTCCCGATTTTCTAGGCGCTTGAGGTAGCGCAGCATTTCTGTTTCGCTGTGGTAGCGCTTGAAGACCTCATGGGTCATGAATACAGAGCGCCGCTGCAGACCCAGCGGAATGGCGGTATGCGCGGACGGAAGCTCCAGATCGAGCGCGTCGATATCGGCCGGTTTGCCGGTCAGGATTCCCAGCAGGTCTTCCAAGTGCCGACGCCGGGTACATTCATTGACGCTGATGCCGATGATGTCGTCGCGGTCGGCGCGCAGGATGATGCCCGCGCTCTGCGCACGGTGTAAGAGGGCCTGGCGAAGCGGTTCGTCGACGCGGACGCTGAGGGTATCGAAAAAGGATTCATGGACCAATTCAAAATCATGCTGTTTCAGAACGTGGGCGAGCAGACAGCTCATGCGATGGATGCGCTTGGCAATACGCTGAATTCCTTCCGGGCCGTGCCAAACCCCGTAAAAGCCGGCCATCACGGCCAGCAGCGCTTGCGCCGTACAGATGTTGCTCATGGCTTTTTCGCGGCGGATATGCTGCTCTCGGGTCTGAAGCGCCATGCGCAGCGCTGGCGAGTCGTGACGATCCTTCGATACACCGATAATTCTGCCCGGCACGCTGCGGCGATAATCCTCGCGCGTCGCCAGGAAGGCGGCGTGTGGACCACCGTAGGCCATAGGCACCCCGAAGCGCTGGGCCGATCCGATCACAACATCCACATCTGACTCACCGGGTGGCTTGAGTAGGGCGAGCGACATCAGGTCGGTGGCCACGGCAACAAGCGCGCCCTGGTCGTGGGCCGCTGTGCTGATCGGATCCAGATTCAGCAGCCCGCCTTCGCTGCCGGGATACTGCACGAGCACGCCAAAGGAGTCGCCTTCGTTCAGGGTGTCGATTACCTTATCGGTCACAATCACCTCGAAGCCAAGGTGCACGGCCCGGGTGCGCACCACATCGATGGTCTGCGGCAGGCAGGCCGAGTCGACCACGAAGCGCTGACTCTTAGACTTCCGATTGACCCGCTTGATCATGGCCATGGCTTCGGCTGCCGCCGTTGCTTCGTCCAGCAGTGAGGCGTTCGACATTTCCATGCCAGTGAGATCCATCACCATTTGCTGGAAATTCAACATACCTTCGAGTCGTCCCTGCGAGATCTCGGCCTGGTAGGGCGTGTAGGCCGTGTACCAGCCGGGGTTCTCGAGGACGTTTCTCAGGATTACAGGTGGCGTCACGGTCGGGTGGTAGCCCAGGCCAATCATGCTATGGCTGACGGTATTGTCTTCTGCCATGGCGCGCAATTCTTCAAGCACGCGCTCTTCGTTGTCACCAGGAGGCATGTCGAGCGATTCGGTGTTGAGAATACTTCCCGGCATCGTTTCGGCCATCAATGCCTCCATCGAATCGCAGCCGATCGAATTGAGCATGTGCTCGATTTCTGTCGCATCGGGGCCGATGTGACGCGCGATGAATTCGTCATGCGCTTCCAGCGGCAGCAGCGGTGATTTTGGGGTCTTGGAGTCGGACATGTCAGAGCTCTCGTTAAGGACGGCGGACGAATGAAATCAAATCGTGATGTAGTGGTCGATCAGCAAAAAGGCGAATAGGGCCATCAGATAAACCACGGAATAATTGAACATCTGCATAGCCAGCTGTTCGGATTTCGGCTTCATCATGGCCAGGGCGTACCCCATGAAGCCGATATTAAGGACGGTCGAGCCGGCCAGATACACCAGACCGCTCATACCGGTCAGCCAGGGCAGCAGGGTCACCAGCACCAGGATGATTGAATAGAACAGGATTTGCAGCCGCGTGAACTCGACGCCGTGGGTCACCGGAAGCATCGGCACGTCCGCCGCCGCGTAATCGTGGCGGCGATAGATAGCAAGTGCCCAGAAATGCGGTGGAGTCCAGACGAAGACGATCAGAAACAGGATTAGGGCGTAGGCATGAACCTCACCGGTCACAGCAGCCCAGCCGAGGACGGGCGGGGCCGCGCCCGCAGCACCTCCGATTACGATGTTCTGCGAGGTGGCTCGCTTGAGCCATCCGGTGTAGATGATGGCGTATCCGATCAAACTGGCGAAGGTCAAAACAGCAGTCAGGACGTTAACGAAGCTAATCAGCAGCACCATTGACACCACCGCCAGGCCCAGTGCAAATGTCACTACCTGAGCCTCGGTCAACTCGCCCCTGGGCAAGGGGCGGTTGCGGGTTCGCGACATAATGCCATCGGCTCGGGCATCAAGCAGATGATTGACTGCAGCGGCACTACTGGCTGCAAGACCGATTCCTAGGCTGCCAATTAACAGGGGCTGTAAGGGCACCATCCCAGGCACGGATAGGGCCATCCCGACGATGGCGGTGAAGACGATAAGCGCCACTACCTTCAGCTTGCACAGCGCCAGGAAACGTCCTACCGCGACTTGAGAGACAACTGCCGCGCTCATCCCGCAGGCTCGGGCGACCGCGACGTCACATACAAAAGCGAAAGCATGGTAACCAGTAACAGGGCCGCAACTGCATTGTGCCCCACGGCAACATAGAGGGGCAGTCCGGCCAAAACGTTGGCCAGGCCCAGACAGACCTGGATGGTCAACAGTCCGCCGACGGCAGCCGTCCAGCGCCCCATACCCGGGGTCTTGGCCATGTTCCAGAGCAGCCAGGCAAAAACGCCAATGACCACAATGGCGCCGATTCGGTGCGCGATGTGGATCGCCATGCGCGAGGACTGGTCAAGAACGCCGCCTTGGTAATCGACGCCCAGATCGCGCCATAGATCGAACGCCTCCCTGTAGTTCTGTTCCGGCCACATCTCGCCCATGCACGTCGGGAAATCCGGGCAGGCCAGAGCCGCATAATTGGTGCTGACCCAGCCACCTAGCAGTATTTGTCCGATAAGAAAAACCATCGCGACTGTCACGGGTGTCTTCAGCTTCCGCTGCGGCAGATTGATTCTGACCGGCGTTGGTCGGGTGCGCCAGTAAAGCCATACCAGAAGGCTAAAGGTTGTAAATCCACCGACCAGATGAGCCGTAACGATTGCCGGTTTGAGCAGCAAAGTAACGGTGAACGCCCCCAGAGCGGCCTGTGCCGTGACCACCGCTAGAAGCACGAAAGGCAGGATGAGCGGCTGCCCAGTCTGCTTGCGTCGAATCCAGGCACCGACCGCTAGCGCAAGAATCATTAGGCCGAGCGCTCCGGCAAAATAACGGTGCACCATCTCTCGGATCGCTTTCCCGGTTTCCACCGGTCGATCGGACCATTGCTGGTTAGCAGCGGCTACCGTCTCGTCGGTCTTGGGCCAGGTCAACTCACCATAGCAGCCGGGCCAGTCCGGGCAGCCCAGGCCAGCACCAGTCAGACGTACCCAGGCGCCGAGGATGATGACAGCCAGGGTCAGGCAGATTGCAGCCTTGACGATGCGGTGATAGGTACGAGCGCTCATGCGTTGAATCAGTCCCTCTGGGTCCAGGTAAGAAGACGGCCGAGATCGCGACGAATATCGTTCGGATCTGCGTCATTTGAATAGCGCATCATTATATTCCCCAGGGGGTCAATGATGTAGCGAAGGCCGTCTGAGTCGCTTGCGGGAAAGGACTCGATCAGGGCCCGTGCCTGCGGCCCGTCGATGATCGTGTAGGCCTCCGTCAGCGCCATAATCCGTTCGCGCTGCTCTGCATTGATTTCTGCCTCGCTGACCAGCAGCAGGCCGACTTCTGGAACGTGGCGGTCCTGAGATTGACGAGTTTGGCGAAGCCAGTAAAGGTCTTCCATGCAGCCCTCATCGCAAGCACTGCGACGCACGTGGACGAGCTGCCAAAGGTCGAGGAGATCGGTGCGCTCAACCTGGCTCTCGACGCTCGTCGTCCAGGGCCCGACGGGGAGGGGGATGACAGGGTCGACCAGATCTCCAAAGTTTCTGGTTTCGACAGGCGCCCATTCCACCCAGCGGCTGTTTAGCAAAATGGCAACAATAACGGGCAGGGCGAACATGCCGAAAACCAGGAGAATGATCTTGCGGTTCATGGTGATCTCTTCTTGGCAATGAAATAACGTAGAGTCAATCCGACCCAAAGAATCAGGACAGCCAGGCTGATCGCAGCCCACTGGAACGCGTAGCCGCGATGACGCTCGGGCCCCATATTGACGCGGGGCCATTCATCGCCGCTCAGATGTAAGTTGTGCTCAGGATCAAGAAGGAGGACTCGATCGGCTAGGGCGGAGCCAAACACGTCTCGCACTCGTTCAAGTTCAAGGTAAGTCATCAAATTGGGCCAGTTTTCGGGGTCCAGCGGCAAGGCTTCACCGAGTCGAAGGCCCGGCCGTGGGGGGTGGGTCAAACGACCGCTTATCTGAATCTCTTGATCGATGGTTTCAAACTCCGGCCAGTCACCGCTGCTACGCAGCCACGGCTGCCAGCCGCGATTGGTCAGAAAGGGCGGCGAGTCGTCACTAGGTATGAACAAGCTGAACACGTGAACGCCGGGATGACTGTTTCGCGTCTGATTGTCAAGCAGCACGTGACGATTTGGATCGAAGCGACCAGTCGCAGTGACGACCGACAAATCCGGAATCTGCTCGATCGCCTGATCGCCGAGTGCCACCGGCACAGACTGCTCCCAGCGATCAAGTAATTCGGCCTTCAGCTCGGCGCGATCGACCTGCCAAAAGGCCAGTTGAACGGTGAGCGAGAGGACCAGGACAGCTGCGATCTGAGGAACCAGAAACCAAGTCAGTTGTTTGAGTTTGGAGCTAATCACCACACCCCTTTATAATGCCGGGACGTCAATTTGAGGTCGTTTATTTTGCTGAGCAAAATCATCATTATTGGAGTGTTCCTGGGCATTCTTTTTACCCTGGTATCCAGCTTTTACTATCTCGTTAGCGATCAGGGAGAGGGCGACAGGACCGTAAAGCGGTTGAGTTGGCGCGTCGGCCTGTCGCTAGGCCTATTGGCCCTCTTATGGCTGGGATTTCACTTCGGAATCATCGAGCCGCAGGGCGTTAACCCGGTGCAATACAGCAGAGAAGCAGACGGCTGATCCAGTCCGATCAAGGCGGGCCTGGAATAGAGAAGATCAGAGATGGTCGATGACGTTTTCCGCGCTGGACGCGCGAAATTCTCCAGGCGCTTCAACAAACAATCCAGTGACGACACCGTCCTTGACGATCATAGCGAATCGCTGAGCCCGCCGGCCCATTCCGAACGCTGATGCATCCATACTCAGTCCGAGTGCCTCACTGAACGCTCCGTTACCGTCGGCGGCCATCACGATCATGCTGCTAGCGCCCGATTGCCGGGCCCAAGCGTCCATGACAAAAACATCATTAACCGCCATGCAGATCAGGCGATCGACACCTTTGCCTTTGAAGTCTGCGGCTCGCTCGATAAATCCCGGCAGGTGTTGCGCAGAGCAGGTCGGGGTAAATGCGCCCGGAACGGCGAACAGCACGCTCGTTCCCGTGCCGCATAGCTCTTGGACTGTGACGGACTTCGGGCCCTCTGAGCCCATAATCATCAACTTCGCCTCTGGCAGGTGCTGGCCTTGCTCAATCACGGTCGATCAGGCCCCCATCGCCTTGTTCATCGCATCAAGCAGGACGTTCTTATCAACTGGCTTGGTGATATAGGCCGATGCTCCCTGGCGCATGCCCCAGATGCGATCGGTTTCCTGATCCTTCGTCGTGACGAAGATCACGGGTATATGGGAGGTTGAGTTGTCTTTCGAAATCTTGCGAGTCGCCTGAAACCCGTTCAGCCCCGGCATAACGACGTCCATCAGGATCAGATCAGGAATTTCGGCAAGCGCTTTTTCCACCCCCTGCTCGCCATTTTCGGCGGTAATGACCTCATGGCCCGCGCCTTCTACGATCTTGCTCAGCGCATAGAGCTGGGACTCGGAATCATCGACTATCAAGACTTTTGCCATGATGCACCCTTCAAGTAGCGTTGCTTTCAGCGAATATTTCAGTCGTTATGATACTCGAAAAGGACCGTTCGAATCCTAATCGAATTTGACTGTTATTCTACCTCGCCCGCCCCCCGAAAGCAGCTGCTCGAAGGCCTTGGGCAAACCCTCCATGGAAACGCTTGGCTGGGCAATTGTGTCCAAATGGCGTGGCTTCCAGTCTCCGGCCAGACGCGTCCAGAGCTCGGTGCGGAGATCGTAGGGGCAGCCGGACGAATTGATGCCTAGCAACCCGATTCCGCGAATAATGAAGGGCATGACGGTAGTTTGAACGCCAATTCCTCCGGCCATCCCGCAGGACGCGATATTTCCCCAGGGCTTGATCACCCGCGTTAGTCCCGCCAGGGTGTCGCCGCCCACATTATCGAGCGCCCCAGCAAACTGCGCCTTGGCCAGCGGTGATTCAGGCCAGAAGAGGTCATGGCGGGAAATGCATTGGTCGGCGCCAAGCTCATGCAGCCAGTCGAATTCGTCAACCTTCCCGCTAATGGCGGTCACCGAATAGCCCGCTCGACTGTAGATATCCAGCGCAAGCGATCCGACGCCCCCCGATGCGCCCGTGACGCAAATGGGCCCCATCTCCGGGCGCTGACCGTTGGCCTCCATCCTGTAGAGCCCAAGTGCTGCGGTGAAGCCTGCAGTACCCAGGATCATCGCTTCTTTCATCGACAGTCCCTCGGGCAGGGGGATGAGCCATTCTGAGTCGACGCGGGCGTACTCTGAATAGCCACCATCGCGCGTTTCCGACAAGCCGCTGCCGGTGATCAGTACCTCGTCGCCGGATTGAAAGCTATCGGATTGACTGTCGACCACAGTGCCTGCCAGATCGATCCCGCCATTCAGAGGGAACTTACGCAGGATCTTTCCATTCCCGGTTCCGGCGAGCGCATCCTTGTAATTGACGCTCGACCAGCAGACCTTTACGACGACGTCGCCCGCGGTCTGCTGGTCGATGGACTGCTGCTCGACCGCTGCCCGGTAGCCATCCTCGTCATCTCTAATCCGAAACGCGCTGAATTGCTCTGGAACGCTGCTGCTCATGCCTCGATGACTCCTTGAGTGGCTTTTCCACGATGCGCTTGGCCGCAACGGCCTGTCGATCGGAGGTATTGATCAATTGGCCTTGTGGATGGCGCGACTGTCGACTGCCAGCGCGGCCTCATGCACGGCCTCGGACAGGGTCGGGTGCGCGTGCACGATTCTCGCTAGATCCTCGCTGCAGCCCTGGAACTCCATGGCAACGACGCATTCGGCAATCATTTCGGAGGCGTTCGCGCCAAAGATCTGGACGCCAAGAATCGTGTCATCATCCGCGTCGGCGATGATTTTCACATGGCCGGCCGCATTGCCCATGGCGAGCCCGCGGCCGGTAGCGGCAAACGGGAAACTGCCGGTCTTGTATTCGACACCTCCGGCCGTCAACTCCTTTTCGGTCTTGCCGACCCAAGCGATTTCCGGATCGGTGTAGATCACCCATGGAATGGTGTTGAAGTCGATGTGCCCGTGGCCCGTCACCAGGTGCTCGACGACCGCAATGCCCTCTTCGGAGGCCTTGTGGGCGAGCATCGGCCCGCGCACAAGATCGCCAATGGCCCAGACATTTTCAACCGAAGTACGGCAGTCGTCGTCGACCTCGACCTGACCCCGATCGGTGAGATTGACGCCACTGTCTTCGTCCAGCAGTCCTTCGCTGGCCGCTCGGCGACCCACGGCGACTAGCAGGCGGTCGAACTCTTCCGTGTGCTCGCCTTTCGAGTCCTCGTAGGTGACTTCGACTTTGCCGTCCACAATTTTGGCGCCCGAAACCCTGGCACCAAGGCGAATATCCAGACCCTGCTTCTTGAATTCTCTTGCCGCTGCGCGTGCCATATCCGTATCGACGACGCCGAGCAGCTCGTCCATGGCTTCAAGCAGGACGGTTTCGGCACCCAGTCGGCACCAGACGCTGCCCATTTCTAATCCGATGACACCAGCACCAATTACTCCGAAGCGTCCAGGGACCTGCTCGAAGTCAAGCGCGCCGACATTGTCGACAATGTATTCGCCGTCGATTTCCACGTTCGGAATCGTGAATGGCACCGAGCCGGCCGCCAGCATGACGTGTTTACCGCGAGCCTGGAAGGGCTCCTCGCCGTGCGGCGACACGTCCACCACACGATCTGCGAGCAGCTTACCGAATCCGTTGGCAAACTCAATCTTGTTGGCCTTGAACAACTGGATTAGCCCGCCATTGAGTTGCGCTACGACCTTGCGCTTGCGGTCGATCATTTTGGGCACATCCATGTCTATGCCTGTCACTGAAATACCGTGATCGGCATAGTCGTGCTGGATATGATGAAAATGCTTGGACGAGTCCAACAGGGCCTTGGACGGCACGCAGCCGACGTTCAGGCAGGTGCCGCCGGGCGCCGGTTTGCCGTCGCTGCCCTGACGATCGTCGATTAGCAGGGTCTTGAGATCAAGCTGGGCGGCACGAATAGCGGCCGCATAGCCGCCGGGTCCACCGCCGATGACGATCAGATCGAATTCCTTGTCAGACATCTTGGTTCCTTGATTTAATCGAGTTCGGAGCTGCTCAGGATGCAGAGGTCGACTCTTAGAGACCGAGCAGGAGGCGGGCCGGGTCTTCCAGCGCCTCCTTGACGGCGACTAGGAACTGAACGGCATCCTTGCCGTCGATGATTCGGTGGTCGTAAGACAGCGCGATGTACATCATCGGGCGAATCACCACTTCGCCGTTTTCGGCGATCGGACGCTCCTTGATGGTGTGCATGCCCAGAATGGCGCTCTGGGGCATGTTGAGCAGTGGCGTCGAGATTAGGGAGCCGAAAACGCCGCCATTGGTGATGGTGAACGTGCCACCCTGAAGATCTTCGAGCTGGATCGAGCCGCTTCGGGCTTTGTCTGCGTAATCAGCGATGGCCGCTTCGATGCCGGCCAGGCCCATATTTTCGGCGTTGCGCAAGATGGGGACGAGCAAACCGCGCTCTGTCGAGACCGCAATTCCGACGTCCTGGTAGCCGTGGTAGATGATTTCATCGCCATCCACCGAGGCGTTCACCACGGGGTGCTTTTGCAATGCCTCGCAGCAAGCTTTCACGAAGAACGACATGAAGCCGAGTTTGACCCCGTGCTTGGCGGCGAACTCCTCTTTGTAGCGCGCCCTGATATCCATGACGGCCTGCAGATTGACTTCGTTGAAGGAGGTCAGGATGGCTGCCGTGTTCTGGGCCTCTTTCATTCGCTCGGCAATACGCGATCGCAGTCGCGACATTTTGACTCGCTCTTCCTGACGAGCGCCGCCAGCGCTGGCATGTCGCACGACATCAGGCTTGGTCACGCGACCACCGCGTCCGCTTCCAGCGACATCAGACGTGTCGACGCCTTGCTCAGCGGCTGCGCGGCGAGCAGAGGGGGAGGGTGAGCCACCACCCGTTCCGGACTTGGAGGAGGCTGATTGGGAAGATTTCTGGGCGGTCTCGGCTGCGGTGTCTTCCGCCGACTCTTCGGACGTGTTGTCCGAGGCCTGCTCTGAATCGTTCTGGGCCTGATCATCCTTCTTGTCGTCTTTTTCCGGGGCTTCGGCTTCTTCCAGCTCGCCAAGCGCTTGCCCTTCGGTGACCGTTTCGCCTGCGTCTGCGGTAATCGACTGAAGTATCCCGCCCGCAGGAGCCGGCACTTCAAGCACGACCTTGTCGGTCTCGAGGTCGACAAGATTTTCGTCGCGTTCGACATAGTCGCCGGGCTGCTTGTGCCATTTGGCAACGACTGCGTCCGAGACGGACTCTGGAAGATTTGGAACCTTGATCTCTACGCTCATTGAACTGTCCTTAAACTATGCCTTCACCGTGAGTCAGCGCCTGGCTGACCAGTCGTTTCTGTTGTTCGAGGTGGATCTGGTAATAACCCACCGCGGGCGATGATGAACCCTTACGTCCGACGTATTTCAGCGCCTTGCCGCCAGTGCATGCCTGGAGGTGGTGGCGAATCTGGAACCAGGCACCTTGATTCAGCGGTTCTTCCTGGCACCAGACAAATTCCTCCGCGTTCGAGTAGCGCTCGACGATCGCCTGCACCTCCTCACGCGGGAACGGGTAGAGCTGCTCCACTCGGACCAGGGCGATATCGTTGATTTCTTGTTCGGCGTGTTCTGCGGCCAAGTCGAAGTAGACCTTGCCGGCACAGAACACGACTCTCTTAATAGACTCGGGCTCAGGCTGGCTTGGATCGTCGATAACCAACTGAAATTTTCCGTTTATGAGATCCTTCAGTGACGACACGGAGGCCTTGTGCCGTAATAGCGATTTCGGAGTCATCACGATCAGCGGCTTTCGGAACGGTCGCATCATTTGTCGTCGGAGCATATGGAACATCTGCGAGGGCAGGGTCGGCACGCAAACCTGCATATTGTTTCCAGAGCTCAGCTGCATGAATCGTTCCAGGCGAGCAGAGGAGTGCTCAGGGCCTTGGCCTTCATAACCATGCGGAAGGAACATTACCAGGCCGCACAGGCGACCCCATTTTGTCTCTCCTGAAGCAATGAACTGATCGATCACGACTTGAGCGCCGTTGACGAAATCGCCGAACTGAGCCTCCCAGATCACCAACGTGCCTGGATCTGCCGTGGCGTAGCCATATTCAAAACCAAGAACGGCTTCTTCGGACAACAGGGAATCGATGATGGTGACGTCATCGGCCGTTTCAGCCAGATCGGCCAGCGGCACCCAGTCTTTGCCGTCAGTCTGGTTGTGTAAAACCGCATGGCGATGAAAGAAGGTTCCGCGCCCCGAGTCCTGACCAACTAAGCGCATTTTAAAGCCCTTCTTGACGAGCCCTGCATAGGCCATGGTTTCAGCAAATCCCCAGTCCATCGAAGACTCGCCCAAGGCCATCTTGCGTCGAGCCTCCATAATGCGTTCGACCTGCTTGTGAAGTACGAAGCCCTCGGGTGGAGTCGTCATGCGCCTAGACAAGGCCTGAAGCTCTTCAAGCGACATACTGGTCTCGACTTCCTGCCGCCAGTTCTGGTCCAAAAATGGAACCCAGTCGACCGTGATCGGAGCTTCGTCCCCGGGCACCAGATCAACGACGGGCTGCCCTGAATCCAGGCGATCGCGGTAATCCTCCTGCATCCCAGCAGCTTTATCCTGATCGAGTAAGCCTTCCTCGACAAGCTGATCGGCATACAGCTTGCGGGTTGAATCCAGCCCGCGAATGATGGAATACATGCGCGGTTGAGTCGCGGCCGGCTCATCGGCCTCGTTATGGCCATGACGGCGGTAGCAAACTAGGTCGATGACAACGTCTTTTTTGAATTCATGGCGAAAATCCGCGGCAAGCTGGGTCGCATAGATCACCGCCTCAGGATCATCGCCGTTCACGTGAAGGATTGGGGCCTGGACCATTTTTGCAACTTCAGTGCAATACAGGGTAGATCGAGCATCAAGCGGATTGGACGTAGTGAATCCGATCTGGTTGTTAACCACGACATGAAAGGTGCCGCCGACCGCGAATCCGCGCGCTTGCGACATGTTCAGCAGTTCCATCACCACACCCTGGCCGGCGATTGCCGCATCACCGTGAACCAGCACGGGCATGACCTTTTCGTGCTCGTGATCGCCGAGGCGGGCTTGCCGAGCGCGGGCCGATCCGGCAACGACCGGATTGACGATTTCGAGATGGGACGGATTGAAAGCCAGGGCCAGATGGACCACGCCTCCCGGGGTGCGCACATCCGAGCTGAAGCCCAGGTGATACTTCACATCGCCCGAGCGATTCGGATCATCCTTGGCCATCTGGCCTTCGAATTCAGCGAACAATTCGCCGGGGCTCTTGCCGAGGATATTGATCAGGAAATTCAAACGACCGCGGTGCGCCATACCGATCACCATTTCCCGCACGCCCTGATTGCCGGAGTGCCTGATCAGGGCATCGAAGAGCGGGATCATGCTCTCACCGCCCTCGAGTGAAAATCGCTTTTGACCAACATATTTGGAGTGGAGATATTTCTCCATTCCTTCGGCAGCCGTTAGCTTTTCGAGCAGGTAAATTCGATCTTCCTGCGAAGGCGTGTAATGACCGCGAGTCCCCTCCAGTCGTTGCTGTAGCCACTGGCGTTGATCGGTCTCGCCAATGTGCATATATTCCACACCGATCGAGCCGCAGTAAGTGTCGGTGCAGATCTCGATGATTTCCTTGAGCGGAAGACGGTCAGGCGCTGCAAGCGATCCGGTGTGAAAAGTTGTCTTTAGATCTGATTCGCTGAGATTATGGAACGCGAGCTGGAGATCGGGAACGTGAGGGCGCTCGTTGAGATTCAGCGGGTCCAGCTTTGCCTGCTTGTGCCCGCGCACGCGAAATGCGTTGATCATCCTGAGCACGCCGGCCTGTTTGTAATCCTCGGCCACCACGGCGCGGCTGCCGTTTGTTCCCAGAGCCTTGAAGTGTTCGGTGATCGCCATATGGCGAGTATCGTCGTCCTGACGTGGCCCAAGCTGAGCGAAGATTTTCTGCCAGTGATCCGGAACGGAGTGCGGGTCGTCAAGCCACTGTTCGTAAAATTCCTCCACGTAGGCGGCGTTAGCTCCGGACAGATGAGATGCCCGGTACTGTTCCAGGAGGTTGTCGGTCATGTAAGTGCGCTCTTGTTCGGCGTTGAAAACAATACGCGACGATTATAACGAGGCTGGCCCACCTATGGGCCGGAAATGAGTTCGACGATCGTCTCATCGAAGCCTTGGCCGTGCAGCAGGTTCCTCTCAATCCGAGCGATCGATGAGGCTATAAGACCTGCTGTCACCGCCCGCCGGCTGGCGCGGAACATTAAAAAGCGATCGAGCCCGGGTAAGTTTCTGAAATTAAGACGCTAGCTGACTGCTGAAGGGCCCCGGGGACGAGCGATGGCGCCCAGTTCGAGCAGCACTTCGAGGGCCGCGTCATGGTCAAGCCATTCCGCACTGAAACATCGGTCCCGGCTGAGCTCAAGCGCCAAATGTCTTGGGCAATCGATACGCTCACCGTTGACGTAAAGCTGGTCCTTGCCTAGCAGTGCAAGTCGTGCCGTTGCAGCTAGGCGTACGGGATGGCTGGCGCGAAGTTGACGGGTGATGACTCCCAGTTCGATCTGTTCGTCGCCAGGCCAAAGGCGCCAGCGCGTCAGGAACGAAGCCAGCAGTGGGCCTAGCTGGTCGTCGTCAAGCTCCAGCGCTCGCGAGAGCAGCTGGCGAACCTGCTTAATCAGCGCGCCTCCGATTTGATCCGGGCGCTCTGGGTTGGCTACGTCCACCTGCAGACGTGCACTAAAATCAGGGTCTTCTAGAAGCGTCTCGGCAAGTTGAAACATCAGCTCTGGTCCGGAGGGTGTTCGCAGTCCGACCGACCAGGTCTGGCAAGGAGTCTGGGCCACGCCATGATGGCCAATGCCCGGCGGAAGATAGAGGACATCGCCCGGCTCCGTATCGACGATCAGATCGGCGGCCCAGTTCGCGATCAGCGCGAGCTCGAAGCGATCGTCGGTTTGCAGNTTCTCTCGCGCCGAAAGCTCCCAGCGCCGACTGCCCTCGACCTGAACCAGAAAGACATCGTAGGCGTCCTCGTGCGGCCCGACCGATCCGCCCGGGGCAGCCTGCGAGATCATGACATCGTCGAGTATCCAGTGGGGCAGGAAACGAAACGCATCCAGAATGCTGGCTACTTCGGCGTCGACCTTGTCCATTTCCTGTACAAGGATCGTCCAATTTCGTTCCTGAGCGGGAACCTCTCCGGCCTCCACCGGCCCGTGGACAACCCGCCAATCTTCGGCTTCTAGCGAACCCTCAATCCTGCGTGTAGGCAACTCGTTGCCTTGGGCGAGTCTGAGCATGGTTCCCAGCTCGACCGCATCGGGCCGTAGCCAGTCGCGTATCAGACACGGTGAACGCCCCCAGTGATTGGCAAGAAAATGCCCGCGATCGAAACCCTCAAGGACGGCTAGATCCCTCACACGTAGCGAGTGATGTCGCGGGCGAGCTGGGCGGCCAGCCCGATATAGCTTGCCGGCGTCATGGCAAGCAGGCGGTCTCGATCTTCGGACGGGATCTCCAAACTATGGATAAAAGTGTGCAGTCGCTCGCGATCGATCCCGTGACCGCGGGTCAGGGCCTTTAGCTTCTCGTACGGCTCGGGCACCTTATGCAAGCGCATAACCGTCTGAACCGGCTCAGCTAAGACTTCCCAGGCCTGATCGAGATCCGCGGAAATCCGCTCTGGATTCGGCGCAATCCGTTCCAGTCCGCGCAGGATCGATTGCCAGGCCAGAGAGCAATAGGCGAACGCCGAACCCAAGGAGCGCTGAACGGTGGAGTCGGTCAGATCCCGCTGCCAGCGAGAAATAGGCAGCTTCAGTGCCATGTGCTCAAGAAGGCTGTTGGCCAATCCGAGGTTCCCTTCGCCGTTTTCGAAATCAATCGGATTGACCTTGTGCGGCATGGTCGATGAGCCCACTTCGCCGTCGACCAGCTTCTGCCGGAAATAGCCAAGGGAAATGTAGGCCCAGCTATCGCGGGAGAAATCGATCAGGATCGTGTTGATGCGGATCAGCGCATGACTGACTTCTGCGACCATGTCGTGCGGTTCAATCTGAGTGGTGTAGGGGTTGTAGATCAGGCCCAGATCTTCAACCACGCGCCGCGACAGCTCAGGCCAGTCAATATCAGGAGACGCCGCCAGGTGCGCGTTGAAGTTGCCGACCGCGCCGTTGATCTTTCCCGTCAGCTCTATCTGACTCAGCGCTCGACGCTGTCGTCTCAGGCGGAAAACGACGTTGGCGACCTCTTTTCCTAGCGTGGTCGGTGAGGCGGTCTGACCATGTGTTCTGGAGAGCATCGGCAGATCGGCCGTTTCCAGCGCGAGGGACTGAAGCTGATGATCCAGCCTGGAAAGCAGCGGATCGAGGACATCGCGAATGGCGGCCTGGATAATGAGTGCCCAGGACAGGTTGTTGATGTCTTCGCTGGTCAGGGCAAAATGGACGAACTCAAGATGAGGCGCCAGGCCAGGGCGTTTCCCGATGGCGGTTTTCAGCCAGTATTCGACGGCTTTGACGTCGTGGTTGGTTTCTTTTTCAATGGCCTTAATTGCGGCCGCGTCCTGATCGCTGAACTGATCAACCAGCTGGTCCAGAAAGCGCTGGTCGTCGGGATGGAGTTCAGGCAGGGCGGTAAAGTCGGGGTGCGAAGCCAGCGCCTTGAACCAGGCAATTTCGACCGTGACGCGCTTTCGAATCAGGCCCGCCTCGGAGCTTAATTCGGCCAGATCGCGCAGGCGTGCCGCATAGCGTCCATCAAGCGGTGAGAGTGCGGTCAATGATTGGGGGTTCATGCCCTGTTCCTGTCGAATTCGCAGCCCCTATGATACCGGCCACGCGATCGAAGGACTCGAAATGTCCCGGTCTTTAGCGTGTTTCAAGCTGCTCATGGGTCCGGCCCTGAGCCGTTTCAGTCTCGCCAGCGCTTTAGAAGCCCCGAATAGTCGTCGATTCGTCGATCGCGCAGAAATGGCCAGATCCTTCGAACCTGTTCACCGCGCTCAAAATCAATGTCCGCCATCAGGAGCTGTGTCTCGTCGCCGGCCTGCGCGAGCATCTCGCCCTGCGGGCCGGCCACAAAGCTGTGACCCCAGAATTTCGCGTCCCGTCCGGCACCAGAACGGTCCGGCTCCATCCCGACGCGATTACACGCCAGCACTGGTAAGCCGTTGGCGACCGCGTGACCGCGCTGAATTGTGCGCCAGGCATCCAGCTGTCGGCTTTGTTCGTCGCTGTCATCGTTCAGGTCGAATCCGATGGCGGTCGGATAGATCAGCACCTCAGCACCCGCCAGCGCCATCAGACGGGCGGCTTCGGGATACCACTGGTCCCAGCAGACCAGTACACCCAGCCTGCCAAGGCTGGTCTGGATGGGCTCGAAGCCGAGGTCGCCGGGGGCGAAGTAGAATTTCTCGTTGTAACCCGGATCGTCCGGAATGTGCATTTTTCGATAGATGCCAGCCAGGGAGCCGTCCTGATCGAAAACAACGGCGGTGTTGTGGGACAGTCCGGCGGCACGCCGCTCGAAAATACTGCCGACGATCACCAGTTGATGCTGCTTTGCTGCAGACGAAAGGCCCTGCGCCGTGGGCCCGTCAAGTGGCTCGGCCAGGTCATGCAGCTCCGGATCTTGAAACTTGCAGAAGTATTCGCTGGCATGCAGTTCCGGCAGGACCAGCAAGCGGGCGCCGCGTTCCGCCGCAGCTTCGACGCCCTCGAGTGAGCGACGACGGTTCTCGTCGACATCAGGTGCCATGGCGTGCTGCACCAGTGCAGTGCTTATTCGTCGTGACATTTAATAGGCTCCGGAATGTGCATGGTCGCGCAGTGCGGGCCACCAAACTGGGTGATCATGGTACGGGCGGGTATTGGAGCGACCTCGCGATCGGGCAGGAGTTCAGCCAGGATGCTGATTGCGCGGCTATCGCTTGGCACATCGTAGATCGGGACCAGGCAGGCACCGTTGATGAAAAGAAAGTTTGCGTAATTGGCCGGCAGCGCGGGATCGAAGGATTCGACACAGGGCAGGGCGACCAGCCGAAAGCCTTGACCATCGGCCCGTCGAAGGGCTTGGAGCTGGGACTCGAGCTGTCGGGTCCACTCGCTGTCTCGATGACGCTGGTAAACGATGCAATCTGGGCCGGCAAAGCGAGCGATCGTGTCGATGTGGCCGTCAGTGTCGTCGCCGGGCAGGGCGGGGACATCGATACCGAGCACCGTATCAAGATAAAGCGCGGCTTTCAGACGATCGGCAATGTCGGAGCGCGACAGCTGAGGCAGGCGTCGCTCCAAACAAAACCAGTTGATGAGTAGACGCCGTTTGCCGTCTGACTCGAGGGCACCTCCCTCGAGTTCGAGGTCGACGGCCACTCGATCAAAATCGGCAAGAAGCGGGTGCTTAATGAGCTGGCTGTTGACCTTATCGTCGAGTTCAGAGCTGTATTTCCCGCCCCATGCATCGAATTTGAAGTCAAGGGCCTGGGCTCGCCCCGATCTGCTCAGAAGGCCGACAGGTCCGTAGTCGCGGCACCAGGTGTCGTTGTGTTCGATGACGACCGGGTTCAGTCCTGAATGATTCGTAAAAGGCAGAGTATCGAGCTGTTCCGCCGTCTGGACGAGAATGATCACTGGCTGCCGGGCCAGGATCTGGTCGATCAGTGAGGCGTATTCTGCACGGATTTCGGGCAGGCAGCCGGCCCAGTCTCCATCGGGTCCCGGCCAAGCCATGAGGGTGGCGCGTTGGGTTTCCCATTCTGCAGGCAATCTCATGCCATTCGCTGACGTTTAGAAAGTGGCGCAGCAAATGGGATAGCTAGCTACCGTACCCAGTTCAATCCCGGTCGGGCTGTGCGTCGCTGTCCTCAACCATCTGGTTGACCACGGCGTCGGGGTGGAGCACGCTCTCGATCACCACTCGATGTTCGAAGTAAACGCTGTAGTCCGAATAAACCCAGCGGGTGATCGGAGGCTCCCCCACCGGTCCTATCCGCTCGTCCGGCTCTCCGTATCGCGCTTCAACTTCGACCATGGTCAAGCCATTGACCGGAAGGTCACGGAGCATTCGCTCGCGCACCTTTTCAATCAAAAGGACATCTGCGCTAACCATGCTGCTTAAGCTAAAGAAAACCACCCCCAAAAACAGCGCTGCCATCGGCTGTCTGATCATGGTGTTTTTTCTCATTGCTAGCCTCTGTCAAAAATAGATAGATTGATCAACGGTCAGTGAGGTAAACCCGATACCGGAGTCAAACTGACCTCTCAGGCTGGCGCTTAAGCCCTAGATGTCGCCCTGCCCATACGTAACAAAGTTTAGCATAGGAAGTAATTTCTAGGAACGGAAGGATAGGTCATGAAAATAGCTGTGATTACTGGCGCAAATCGCGGCATCGGACTGGAACTGGTCCGCGCTTTGAAACGGAATTACCGGGTGTATGCCGTGTGTCGATCCAGTTCGCCTGAGCTCGATGGCGAAGGGGTCGAGGTTGTTGACGGAATCGAGCTTGTCGATGGCGATGGAATTGCTCGGCTTGTAGGGCGCCTTGACGGCGTGGAGATCGACCTGTTGATCAACAATGCCGGTCTGCTGCGTCAGTCCAGTCTCGAAACGATCGAGGGCGAGCTGGACGACTGGCGCGCACAGTTCGAGGTCAACGCCCTGGCGCCGGTGCGGGTAACCGCGGCCCTGTCCGATCAATTGAGGACCGACGCAAAAGTCGTAATCATCACCTCGCGGATGGGCTCGATCAGCGACAACAGCTCAGGCGGTGCCTACGCCTATCGAATGTCGAAGGCTGCGGTCAACAGTGCCGGGGTTTCACTCGCGCATGACTTCAAGGCGCGCGGGATTGCGGTCGGCTTGTTTCACCCTGGGTATGTGCGCACGGGCATGACCGGCGGTTCGGGTCTTGTCGATCCGGCCGAGTCTGCACAGGGCTTGACTGCGAGAATTCACGAGCTGGATCTGGATACGAGCGGCCAGTTCCGGCACGCCAATGGCGACCTGCTGCCCTGGTAAGGGGCCTGAGCCCGGGGCGGTGTCAGCCCAGTCGCGCTTGCTCTTCGAGCAGCTTCAGCCAGGCAACGTGCCGGAATTCCGGCAGCTCGCCGGATGCGACTGCGGCCCGAATCGAGCAGCCGGGTTCGTGCTGGTGGGTGCAATCCCGGAAGCGGCAGCCGCCGCTGAGGGGTAAAAATTCTGGAAACCCCCGAACCAGTTCCGGCGGGCTCATCCGCCATAAACCATACTCCCAGACGCCGGGAGTATCGATCAGCCAGCCGCTGTCAGGCAGGCGGCGCAGCCGGGCAGACGTAGTGGTATGCGTGCCCTTGCCGGTCACCGAGGAGAGCGCGCCGGTCTGAGCCTGAAGGTCCGGGATCAGCGCATTGACCAGGGAGGTCTTGCCGACCCCAGATTGCCCGGCGATCAGGGAGGTCTTTTCCCTCAGGTGGGATGCGAGCTGGGCAACGTCTGCGTTGGGCTGGCACCGTGTCCGAACGATGGTGTACCCCAAATCCTCAAGCGCGCCCAGATGACAGAAGGGCGGCTGGTCGGGCGGCTCCAGATCAGATTTATTGATGACCACGACTGGCTCCACGCCGCACAGGTGGCAGGCCGCTAGGTAGCGATGGATTAGGACTGGGCTAGGGGCCGGTTTCGCGGCAATCACGATCAGGGCCTGATCCAGATCGACCGCAATCGGCTTGAAGCGACCGCGAGGATCGCCTCGACCGAATCGAGTCCTCGGCGGAACGACTTCGACCAGTTCGTCGAGTTCATCAAGGTGGACGGTCTGGCCCGGCAGGGGGCGCTCCATCCGGCGGGGTAGGTGGAAGGACACGAGTCGGCCGGATTGATCCTCGGCGGCGGCTCGATTGGCCCAGGCCTCAAGGACAATAGCTTGACGATTCAAGCGCGTTGCGCTCCGGCTGCTTGATATAGTTCGCGTTTGACAGAATCAAAGTAGACGGCCGAATGGACAAATCCCCTCTGATCTGGATAGACCTTGAAATGACCGGGCTGAATCCGGATACCGACAGAATCATTGAAATCGCAACGATCATTACCAACGCTGACCTCGTCGAGATCGCCGTCGGGCCAGTGCTTGCCATTGCAACGCCCGAACAGGCCCTGCAGGCGATGGACGAATGGAATCAGCGAACTCACGGCAACTCGGGCTTGATTCAACGCTGTCTCGACAGCACAGTTCGCCTGGAGGATGCGCAGCGCCAGACCCTGGATTTCTTGGTGCAACACCTGGCTGCGGGCGCTTCGCCTATGTGCGGCAACTCGATCTGTCAGGACCGGCGCTTTCTGGCCCGCGAAATGCCCGAGCTGGAGGCCTTTTTCCACTACCGGAATCTGGACGTCAGCACCGTCAAGATCCTGGCTCAACGCTGGGCGCCGGAGATTTCGGCGGGGCTGGACAAGTCTACATCCCACCAGGCCCTCGATGACATCAGAGATTCGATCGATGAGCTTAAGTATTATCGAAGGTATATGGGCCAACTCGCTGGTTTGAAAGCATAAGCCACTGGATCTCGAGACGGCCACAACGACGCGGTCCTAGCGGTCGGCCAGCATCCGCCAGGTATCAACTACGGTATCCGGGTTCAAGGACATGCTTTCGATACCCTGATCGAGGAGCCACCCGGCCAAATCTGGGTAATCTGATGGCCCCTGACCGCAGATGCCGATGTATTTTTCGCGCCGACGGCAAGCTTTGATCGCCATGGCTAGCAGAGCTTTGACCGCACCATTGCGCTCGTCGAATCGATGAGCGACCAGCGCCGAATCTCGGTCGAGCCCAAGGGTCAGCTGGGTCATATCGTTCGAACCGATGGAGAACCCGTCGAAGTGATCGAGAAACTCGTCCGCCAGCAAGGCGTTCGAGGGTAGTTCACACATCATGATCAACCTCAGCCCGTTCTTGCCGCGCTCGAGGCCAAATTCCTCAAGGACGGCAACAACTTCCTGCGCCTCCTCGACCGTGCGAACGAAAGGAATCATGGCCCAAACGTGATCCAGCCCCATCGTTTCCCTGACTTTGCGCAGGGCGCGACACTCGAGTTCGAAGGCGGGCTTAAAGGACTCGTCGACGTAGCGCGATGCACCGCGCCAGCCGATCATGGGGTTTTCTTCTTCCGGCTCGTACTGTTCCCCGCCGATGAGGTTGGCGTATTCGTTGCTCTTGAAATCCGATAGGCGGACGATCACCGGATGCGGGCCGAAGGGTGCGGCGATGGTGGCAATGCCCTCGGCCAGCTTGTCGACATAGAATTCAACCGGTCCGTCATAGCCCGCAGTCCGGCGGTCGATCTCCGATCGGATGTCCTCGCTTTGCTTGCGATAGTCGAGAAGGGCGCGCGGATGAATGCCGATCATCCGGTTGATAATAAATTCTAAGCGAGCAAGCCCGATTCCGTGGTTGGGGATCTGGGCGAAATCGAAGGCCCGATCGGCATTGGCCACGTTCATCATGATTTTCAGTGGCGCTGGCGGCATTTCACCCAGCGTGTCTTCGGTTCGGCTGAATTTCAGCCTACCCTTGTAAATCCGGCCCGTGTCGCCCTCGGAGCAGGCCACCGTGACCTGGGCATCGTGGGTAATTCGGCTCGTCGCATCGCCACAACCGACCACCGCCGGAATGCCGAGCTCGCGCGCAATAATGGCGGCGTGGCAGGTCCGACCACCCCGATTGGTCACAATAGCCGACGCTCGCTTCATAATCGGCTCCCAGTCCGGGTCAGTCATATCGGTCACCAATACATCTCCGGGTTCCACATCGTGAATCGCGTCGAGCGATTCGATGACCTTCGCCTGTCCCGCGCCGATGCGCTGACCGATCGCGCGCCCCTCTGAGAGAACGTCGCCGGTTTCCTCCAGCCGGAATCGCTCCATCGCCTGACCCGACCGACTTTTTACCGTTTCTGGGCGCGCCTGGAGGATGAACAGATCGCCGGTTTCACCGTCTCGTGCCCATTCGATGTCCATCGGACGGTCGTAGTGTTTTTCGATCGTCAATGCCATTTCAGCCAGCCGCGTGGCGTCCGTGTCCGTGATCGAGAATTGATTTCGCAGATCGTCTGGGGTGTCCTCCGTATGGACGCCGGACCCCTCGGCATAGACCATGCGGCTGGCTTTACTGCCCAGCGAGCGACGCAGAACGGCCGGTTTGCCAGCTTCGAGATTGGGTTTGAACAGGTAGAACTCGTCGGGATTGACTGCGCCCTGGACCACGCTCTCGCCAAGTCCATAACTGGATGTCACAAAAACGACGTTGCGGTAACCAGACTCCGTATCCAGCGTAAACAGCACGCCCGCCGAGCCGGTGCCGGACCGCACCATCAGCTGGATTCCAGCAGACAGCGCCACGTCGTGATGGTCGAAGCCGTGATGGACGCGGTAGGCAATGGCCCGATCGTTGTAGAGGCTGGCGAAGACCTCGTGCAGCTTGACCAGCACTTCCTCAATTCCACGGACGTTTAGAAACGTTTCCTGCTGCCCTGCGAATGAAGCATCGGGCAAGTCCTCAGCCGTTGCCGACGAGCGCACTGCGACTGCCAGGTCATTGCCATACGTCGACTGCATCTCCTGGTACCCGCCGCGAATCGCCTCCTCGAGCGGCGGCTGCAGGGGCGTGTCCATAATCCATTGACGAATCTTGCTGCCAGTTGCCGCCAGGGCGCGGGTGTCTTCCGAATCCAAATCAGTTAATTCGTCCTGGATTCTCCGCGCCAGTCCGGACTGATCCAGGAACTCACGGAATGCATCGGCAGTCGTCGCAAATCCCCCTGGAACACTGACTCCGAGCTGACTCAGGTTGCCGATCATCTCTCCAAGAGAGGAGTTTTTTCCGCCGACCTTTGATAGGTCGGCCATGCCCAGCGTATCGAGCCAAAGAATGTAGTCAGTCACGTGGCGCCTCGGGTTGGTGGTTCAAGTCGTCGGTTAAACCCGGTATTCTAACCGCCGGATCCACATCAACGGCAGTCTGATTCTATGCGCCGGACCGTATTTTTCGTCTCCGATGGCACCGCGATCACCGCGGAAACCTTTGGCCATAGCCTTCTCACTCAGTTTTCTGCCGTCGATTTCCGCGAGATTCGGCTGCCTTTTGTCGATACGCGGGACAAGGCACGCGACGCGGTGTCTTTGATTGACCGCGCGGCCGAGGCCGATGGAACCCGCCCGCTAGTCTTCAGCACCATCGTAGATATCGGAATCGGAGGCGAGCTGACGTCGGCCAAGGCGCACGTTTTCGATATGTTCGCGACCTTTATGACGCCGCTGGAAAAAGTACTCGGAGTCGACAGTTCGCCCAAGGTCGGTCAGGCTCATGGCATGGGCAACAGCCACGCCTACGAGGATCGCATGGAGGCGACCAACTATGCGCTAACGCATGACGACGGAATCAGTAAAAAACTCGATCAGGCCGGCGTCATTCTAGTCGGAGTATCTCGGTCAGGAAAAACACCCACCTGTTTGTACATGGCGCTGCACTACGGTGTCAAAGCAGCGAACTACCCGTTGACTGAGGAGGATCTGGAACAGCCCCGGCTGCCCCAATTCCTGCGCACTCACCAGGCCAAGCTGGTCGGTCTGACGATCAATCCCGAGCGATTGGCGAGGATTCGGGAAGTGCGGCGGCCGGAGAGTCGCTATGCCTCAATAAAACAGTGCCGCTATGAAGTTGACGCCGCAGAAGCCATGTTTCGTACCGAAAAGATTCCGGTACTTTCAACCACTGGATCGTCAATTGAGGAGTTGGCCAGCCGAATCCTGCTGGAACTGAGATTGCATCGCGAAAACACATGATTCCGATCAAGCGACTGGCAAAGAGGCTTGTCATTGAGCGAGATTGACACCACAATGGATGAACTAACAACTAACAATCCTGGTCCACTGTCGGAACATCTAACTGGAGACATAGGCGCAAACGCAACGATATGCGCCGAGCTTAAATCATGCTGACAACTGTCCGAAATCTGCATCCGCCGACTCAGGTCTTGGCTCGCCGCCTGCCCGAGCTGCACACCTCGGTCTTTCGGGCCTTGAATTTATTGATGCCTGACGGGTTAGGCCGAAGCGATTGCCTTGTCTCAAAAATCGACAGCGGACCAGACCTCTACATGCAGGTGATCGAACGTCATGATTACACGACATTTCTCCGTCTGACCTATCTCATTGGTGATAGCCAGCAGCACGATCCGAATGCGCACATTCGCGTCTACCATGACGCCCGCATGGCTGAGGCGACCGCCTTTAGTCCCGAGCAGGGCATTCAGCGCCTGGCGGGGCCGGAGCTGCCGATGCAAAGCCTGGTGGTTCGCAACTGGCGCTTGAACAAAGCGCTTCTTAAATGGTTGGATTATCTTCTTGATCAGGGCCACAGCGCCCAAACCCTTCGGCCGATGGAGGAAGGGCCCGATATGGACTCTCATCTGGCCGGGCAGGAAGTGGGTTAGGCCGGCAGGCTGAGCAACTGCTGGACGCTGGCCGAATTCGATGGGCTGGTTTACAATCGCGTCCCGGAAAACAAGCATGCCGCTTGATTGGCGCTGTAAGAGATCGGTAGTTCCCGTAACTCGTTCGATTCGGCGCACGACCCGGAGGTCCTGAGTGTCCCCAATGAAAGCTTTACTGGTTCTGGAAGACGGCACATCGTTTTCCGGCACAGGCATCGGTGCGCCAGGCATGGAGACGGGCGAAGTCGTGTTCAACACGGCGATGACCGGATACCAAGAGATCCTGACCGACCCAAGCTACGCCGGTCAGCTGATCACGCTGACCGCCGCTCATGTCGGCAACACGGGCGTGAACCCTCACGACGACGAATCCAACCAAATCCATGGTCGCGGGTTAATGGTCCGCAACTACCCCCGTCGAATTAGTTCCTGGCGCGCCAATAGAACACTCAATGACTATCTGCTCGAACAGAACGTCTGCGGCATCAGCGGCCTCGATACTCGGTCCCTGACGATCCACCTGCGCACCCATGGCGCACTCAACGGCTGCCTGGTGGTGGCCGACGATATCGACGCTGACGCCGCTTTGTCGCAGGCCCGCGACTGCCGGTCGATGACTGGTCTGGACCTTGCGGAGACCGTGACGGTTGCAGCGCCTGTCGAGTGGTCGGAAGGTGGCTTCGATCTTCGCAAGAATGCTTTTACGGGCGGGTCGGGTGCCTTCCACGTGGTCTGCTATGACTACGGGGTCAAGCGAACTATTCTTCGACTTCTGGTTGCTGCGGGCTGCCGCGTCACGCTGGTGCCGGCCCGTCATTCGGTCGAAGACGTTATGGCCCTCAAGCCAGACGGCGTGATGTTGTCCAACGGGCCGGGTGACCCGGAACCGCTCGACTACGCGATCGCCTCCATTCAGGGCTTGCTCAAGCAACGGGTTCCGGTTTTTGGGATCTGCCTGGGCCATCAGCTTCTTGCCCTGGCCAGCGGTGCGCGAACCAGCAAGATGAAATTCGGACATCACGGCGCGAACCACCCGGTTAAAGATCTGGCGACCGGTCAGGTCATGATTACCAGTCAGAACCATGGCTTTGCTGTGGATGAGATGTCCTTACCAAAAAATGTTCTCCCGACCCATCGCTCGCTGTTTGATGGCAGTCTGCAGGGGATCGAACTCGACGACCGCCCCGCTTTCGGTTTCCAGGGCCATCCTGAAGCCAGTCCAGGGCCGCACGACCTGCGTCCCCTGTTTCAGCGATTCACCAAGATGATGGCGGATGCGCGCTGAATTGCGGCGCTCTCCGCACGTTTGAGTCACAGATGATGGATGCCCGATAGATGCCAAAGCGAACAGATCTTCAATCCATACTGATCATCGGCGCCGGTCCGATCGTTATCGGGCAGGCCTGCGAATTCGACTACTCGGGCGTACAGGCCGTCAAAGCGCTCCGTGAAGAAGGGTATCGGGTCATCTTGATCAACTCCAATCCGGCGACGATCATGACCGACCCTGATATCGCGGACACCGTCTACATCGAGCCAATCCGCTGGGATGTGGTTCGCGACGTGATCGAAAAAGAGCGACCGGATGCCCTGCTGCCGACGATGGGCGGCCAGACGGCGCTGAACTGCGCCCTAGACCTCGATCGTGAAGGCGTGCTGGCCGAATTCGGTGTCGAAATGATCGGCGCGTCCAAGAAAGCGATCGACATGGCCGAAGACCGTGAGCAGTTCCGCGTGGCCATGGGCGATATCGGTCTCGAGGTTCCCAAGGCTGCCGTCGCTCACTCGCTCGACGAGGCGATGGTGATCCAGAAGACCGTCGGGTTTCCGACCATCATTCGCCCCTCCTTCACCATGGGGGGGTCAGGCGGGGGAATTGCCTATAATCGCCAAGAATTCACCGAGATCGTCAGCCACGGTCTGGACCTGTCGCCCACCAACGAAGTGCTGCTCGAAGAATCGGTGCTGGGCTGGAAAGAGTTCGAGCTCGAGGTCGTTCGCGATCGAGCAGACAACTGCATCATCGTGTGCTCGATCGAGAATCTCGATCCGATGGGAGTCCATACGGGCGACTCGATCACGGTCGCCCCAGCCCAGACCCTAACGGATAAAGAGTACCAAGCACTTCGGGATGCCGCTATTGCTGTTTTGCGCAAAATTGGCGTGGACACGGGCGGCTCCAACGTCCAGTTCGCGGTCAGTCCCCAGGACGGCCGGATCCTAGTGATCGAAATGAACCCCCGCGTCTCGCGTTCATCAGCGCTTGCATCGAAAGCCACCGGATTTCCGATTGCCAAGGTCGCTGCAAAGCTCGCCGTCGGCTACACGCTCGATGAACTTCTCAACGACATGACCGGTGGCGCGACTCCAGCATCCTTCGAGCCGGCGATCGATTATGTGGTGACCAAAATCCCCCGCTTTGCCTTCGAGAAATTCCCTGCTGCGAATGACCGACTGACGACCCAGATGAAGTCGGTGGGTGAAGCAATGGCATTCGGTCGCACCTTCCAGGAGTCTTTGCAAAAGGCGCTTAGAAGTCTGGAGACCGGGCTGAACGGACTCGACCCGCAGTGCTATGAAGGCACGATGTCGGAGATCGATTTGAAGATCAAGCGGGAGCTGCAGGAGGCAGGGCCTGATCGGTTGCTTTATTTGGCTGATGCGTTCCGTCGTGGACTCAGCTTCGACGAGATTCATCGCCTGACGCGAATCGACCCCTGGTTCATCGATCAGATTGCCGAGCTGATCGAGCAAGAGCAACTAATCAGAGAGCAGGGCGTGGCTGACCTAAATCCAGAGCGGCTGCTGGAACTCAAGCGCATGGGATTCTCTGACGCACGAATCGCCTTACTTGCTGGCGTGGATGAGGCCAGCGTGAGAAAGATTCGGCGCAAAGCGGAACTGCATCCGGTTTACCGCCGCATCGACACCTGTGCAGCCGAGTTCGCCACCGAAACCGCGTACATGTATTCGACCTGGGGAGAGGCCTGTGAGTCCGCGCCGTCCGATCGGCCCAAGATCATGGTCCTCGGAGGTGGCCCCAATCGGATTGGCCAGGGCATCGAATTCGACTATTGCTGCGTCCACGCAGCTATGGCGATGCGTGACCTGGGTTACGAAACCATCATGGTTAACTGCAATCCGGAAACCGTGTCGACCGACTATGACACTTCTGATCGGCTCTATTTCGAACCCCTGACGCTGGAAGATGTGCTGGCCGTGGTGGACCTAGAAAAGCCCGAAGGCATCATTATCCAGTTCGGTGGCCAGACGCCACTGAAGCTAGCCCGCGCGCTTGAAGCAGCCGGGGCGCCGATTGTTGGGACAACCCCGGACTGCATCGATCTAGCCGAGGATCGAGAGCGTTTCCAGGCTTTATTAAAGACGCTGAACCTGAAGCAGCCTCCTAATCGAACAGCGCGGGATCCTGAATCGGCCATCGTTCTGGCGCGCGATATCGGCTACCCGCTTGTGGTCCGACCCTCGTATGTTCTTGGCGGACGGGCCATGGACATTGTTCATGGCGAGGATGAGCTGCGGCGCTACATGACCGAGGCGGTCAAGGTGTCTAATGAATCGCCGGTCCTGCTTGACCGCTTTCTCGACCACGCGATCGAAGTCGACGTTGATGCTCTCTGCGACGGTCAACGGGTGGTGATTGGCGGCATCATGGAGCACATCGAAGAGGCCGGCGTACATTCGGGTGATTCGTCCTGCAGCCTGCCGCCATTCTCTCTGAGCGAGGAGGTGATCGCCGAGATCGCCGCGCAAACTCGAAAGATGGCAACCGCGCTCAAAGTGGTCGGGCTGATGAACGTGCAGTTTGCCGTTCGCGGAGAGGAAATCTTCGTGCTTGAGGTCAACCCGCGTGCCTCACGAACCGTGCCGTTTGTCTCCAAGGCAACCGGTACGCCTCTGGCTCAGGTCGCAGCCCGCTGCATGGTCGGTCAGACACTGGCTGATCAGGGCATTGTTGAGGACCTCGTGTCGGGCTTCTATTCGATCAAGGAACCAACGTATCCGTTCATCAAATTTCCCGGAGTCGATCCGATTCTCGGCCCGGAAATGCGCTCGACCGGCGAAGCCATGGGGGTGGGGCTGAGCTTTGGTGCAGCCGTCGCCCGTGCCCAGCAGGGGGTTGGTATCCGGGCAGCAGCGCGCGGCACGGTCTTTATCAGCGTTCGCGACGCCGACAAACAGCGCCTGGTTCCCGTTGCTCAGGAATTGTTCGATCGGAGTTTCAAGCTGGTTGCCACCGAGGGCACCTGGAAGCACCTGGTTGAAAACGGAATAGAGTGCGACTACGTTAATAAAGTGGCGCAGGGGCGGCCTCACATCGTCGATCTGATCAAAAACGATGAGATCGACTACATCATCAATACGACCGAGGGTCGGCAGGCCATTTCCGACTCCTTCTCAATCCGGCGGCAGGCGTTACAACACAAAATCAATTACTCGACCACGATAGCGGGTGCTAAAGCTACCCTCCGCGCGCTGGATCACTGGAACGACCGCGGCGTGCGCAGCCTGGCCGAGCTTCACGAACTATAAAGGAGCGATAATGACGCAAATCCCGCTGACCAAAGCTGGCGCAGAGCGGCTCAAATCCGAGCTGGAACGTTTAAAAAAGACCGATCGCCCGGCGGTAATCGAGGCGATTGCCGAAGCGCGTGCGCACGGTGATCTGAAAGAAAACGCTGAGTATCATGCGGCGCGCGAGCAGCAAGGGTTTATCGAGGGTCGCATTCAATCGCTCGAGACGGCGCTCGGCAACGCCAGGATCATTGACCCCGCTGAAACCAACGCCGGCGACAAGGTGGTTTTCGGCGCGCACGTCACCCTGCTCGAGGAGGCCGACGATTCAGAGGAAGCGACCTGGCAGATCGTGGGCGAGCTAGAGGCCGACGTCAACGCCCGGCGCCTATCGATTAGTGCGCCACTGGCTCGGGCACTGATCGGAAAACAGGCCGGTGATGTGGTCGATTTCGAGGCGCCCAACGGCGTCCGCGTCTACGAGATCATCGACGTCGAATATCGCTGATCGATCGGCCGGATGATCATTCTTCTGGCGCCTGATCTTGAGGCACTCCTGGACGACGCTGATTCTGTCCCACGCCTCCTATCCCGTGTTTTCGCGCGGGCCACAAAGCGTTCGATCGACTCGGTCGACGCCGCCACCGAATTGGTCACGGGGCAATCTATCGGTCCAGCGGCCATCGCGCGACGTTACGATCGCCCAAATGACGCTTCGGGACATTGGATCTTCGCTGATCCGGTCATCCTTCGACCTGATCTCAGTGCGGTCTGGATTCAGCCGGCGCGATTCGAACCGATCGACCAGCCTGCAGTCGCTGAATTAGACAAGCTTTTCGCGGAATTCGGGCTTTCATTTGACTTGGTTCGTCCTGGTCGCGCCTATCTGCGGCTGTCGCATGAGTCCCTCGCCGCATTTGCCCCACCCTGGGCGCTGGAAGGTCAAAGCATGGAGCATGTCCTGCCGAAAGGCGAGGACTCGAGGCGTTGGATTCAGCTTCTGAACGAATGCCAGATTCTTCTGCATCAGCATGCAGGCGAGGTAGAAGAAACACCCTCTGGCCTGTGGTTCTGGGGAAGCGGCAGCCTGCCCAGATCCCGTCCTTCAGCGCGAGTCAGTCACCTGATTGGAGCCGAACCGGGGCTGTTGGAGCTGGCGGAATGGCTCAAGCTATCCTACGCGCCTGCCGAGTCGGGTACGCCCGATGGGTCGCTTCGCGCCTGGTCTCCAGAGTTGGAGCATGCTGCTAGCGAGTCTCTCGATCGACTTGAAGCGCTGATTCGGCCGCTTTGGCGTCGCCTCCTACTAGGCTCCATTGATGCTCTGGAATTGGCGACACGGCGGACGGTCTTCCGCGTTACTCCGAGCGATGCCCGACGGTTCTGGCGACGGGCGGCTCAATGATTCGCTCCGTTGTCATTCGTCGACGCCCCAAGACCAAGATCGGCTTGCAGGGACTGCATCCGGTCACCTCGCGTATCCTGGCGGGACGCGGCGCCGATCGCGCGCCGGACTACCGCCTGGCCAGCCTTCTGCCGCCAACACTCGGCGGCCTCGCACGGGCAACCGAGTTGATAGAGCAGGCCATTAAAGATCAGCAGAGAATCATGGTGGTAGGTGATTTCGATGCGGACGGTGCGACCGGCACCGCACTGGCGGTCAGGGCGCTTCGGGCGATGGGGGCGGAACAGGTGGATTGGGTCGTGCCCGATCGTTTCCGGCACGGCTACGGCCTCGGTGAAACGCTGGTCGAGGACATCTCTCCGCGAAAGCCTGAGCTGATAATCACTGTTGACCAAGGAGTCAGTTCTGTCGCCGGCGTGGCCTTGGCAAAATCCAAGGGCATTCGGGTGGTCGTCACTGATCATCATCTGCCCGGCGAGCGTTTGCCCGAAGCGGACGCCATCGTCAACCCGAACCTGACCGACGATCCGTTCCCGTCGGGGGCGCTGGCCGGCGTCGGGGTGATGTTCTACACCCTGATGGCCCTCCGAGCCCGGCTGCGCACGTCGGGCTGGTTCAAGTCCCGGCCCGAACCGAGGCTGGATGCCTGGCTGGATCTGGTCGCGCTTGGAACGGTTGCCGACCTGGTTCCGCTGGACGAGAACAATCGACGTCTGGTCTATCAAGGCTTATCCCGCATGAGGGCAGGGCGTCTTTGTCCCGGAATTGCCGCCCTTCTGGAGGTGGCCGGGCGCAATCTTCGCTTCATCGAAGCCTCAGACCTGGGCTTTGCCGCTGCACCTCGCCTGAATGCAGCCGGCCGCCTGGACGACATGGGCATTGGTATTCGATGCCTGCTGGCTGATAGCGAGGAGGCCGCGTGGTCTCATGCCCGACAACTTGATCAGCTGAACTCCGAGCGCCAGGCCATTCAGGCCGACATGCAGGAGACTGCGGAAACCCAGGCGGAATCGCTCGCTGAACGCTTTAGCGACACCCCGGACACCATTCCCAACGCCCTGTGCGTTTTCGACGAGGGCTGGCACCAGGGTGTCGTCGGCCTGGTTGCCGGACGGTTAATGGAGCGGTTCCAGCGACCGGTAATCGCTTTTGCCCCGGCCGAAGCTGGAGGTGCAGACCTGAAGGGCTCGGCTAGAAGCCCATCAAGCGTGCACATGCGCGACCTGCTCGTCGATATCGACGTCGCCCACCCCGATCTGATCGACCGCTTTGGGGGCCACGCGCGCGCCGCTGGACTGAGCCTGCCGCGCGCCAATCTTGATGCCTTCCGCGATGCATTGGCGCAACGATTGGCGACTGAGCAGTTCGGACTGGAAGAAGTTGAAACCGATGGGCCTCTGGCGGCCTCCGAGTTTTCGATTGACGTGGCTGAGGCTCTGGTCGCTGCCGGGCCCTGGGGGCAGTCCTGGCCTGAACCGCTATTCGACGGTGAGTTCGACGCGCTCGAGCGGCGAGTGGTCGGCCAGTCACACCTCAAGATGCGTCTTCGTCCGGTCGGCGGCGGTCCGATTCTTGACGCGATCGCTTTCCGAGCAGGTGCTCTCTGTCACCAGGAGTTGCCGGAACCCCTGCACGTCACATTCAGGCTTGAAGTGAACCGATTCCGCGGACAGGTCCAGGCTCAGCTTAATATTCAGCACCTCGTCTCTTCGGTTGTCTCGTAGTCGTGGATTGTCGGTTTCAACCTGCATGCCTGCTGACTTCAGGGGTTTAAATCGCTACAATGGTGAGTTGTCCAAGCCAGGCGAGTCCGCCTCTTTCCGGGTCTTCAATGATTGCTCGGCTGTCCGCCCTTAATTTTATAATTCAATTTTTGCCAATCTGGAGTTCGCATGCAGCGCACACTTTCCATTATCAAACCCGATGCCGTCGCTAAGAATTTGATCGGAGAAATTTATACCCGGTTCGAGCGGGCAGGCTTAAAAATTGCCGCCGCCAAACTGAAACATCTCAGCCAGGCCGAGGCGGAAGGTTTCTACGCCGTCCATTCAGAACGGCCTTTTTTCAAGGACTTAGTCGAGTTCATGACCACCGGACCGGTTATGATTCAGGTTCTGGAAGGCGAGGATGCAATTGCCCGCAACCGTGAGCTGATGGGCGCTACGGATCCCGCCCAGGCCGCTCCTGGCACTATTCGTGCCGATTTTGCCACGAGCATTGACGCTAACGCCGTTCATGGTTCAGACGCGGAAGACACCGCTGCCGAGGAGATACGCTTCTTCTTCGGTGAGGATGAGATATACTCGCGGTAATTGAACGTGTTTCTCAGAGACAAGCGCTAAATGTCTGCGGTTGAAGCAGAAAAGCTAAATCTCCTTGGTCTCGATCGGGAGGGTCTTGCGGTTTTTTTCGCCCAGTTGGGCGAAAAACCCTTTCGTGCGCGCCAAATCCTGCAGTGGATTCATCAGCGGGGCGTGACTGAGTTTGACCAGATGACCGATTTGTCGCATGCCCTGAGAGAACGACTCAACGGGCTTGCGGTGATCACGTCGCCGCGCGTCATTCGAGAGCAGCTCAGTGAGGACGGAACCGTCAAATGGCTGCTCTCGGTCAGCGGCGGGAGCGCGGTCGAGACCGTGTTCATTCCCGAAGCGCAGCGGGGAACTCTGTGCATCTCGTCGCAGGTGGGTTGCATGCTCAACTGCACGTTTTGCTCAACAGCTACTCAGGGCTTCAAACGCAATCTGTCCACGGCTGAAATTATCGGCCAGGTTTTTCATGCGGTGCAGCGGCTGGCTAGCGGTCAGTTTGGCGAACGTCGGATTACCAATGTGGTCTTTATGGGAATGGGCGAGCCCTTGCTCAATTTGGATGGGGTTCAGCCAGCGTTGAATCTCTTGCGTGATGACCTGGCTTACGGACTGGCTGCACGCCGAGTGACGATCTCGACCGCTGGCGTCGTTCCTGGCCTTGAGCAGCTCGGGCAGGGCGTTGAATTCGCGCTGGCCGTTTCCTTGCATGCGCCTGACGACGAGCTTCGCTCAAAGCTTGTTCCGCTCAACCGAAAATACCCCGTCGCCGAGCTCCTGAGCGCCTGCAAACAGTACGTTCGCGGAGGCAATCGTCGCACCGTGACGTTTGAATACACGATGATCGACGGCGTCAACGACGGAAAAGTTCAGGCAAAAGGCCTTGTTAAGGTTCTCAATGGTTTGCCCTGCAAAATCAATCTGATACCGTTCAATCCTTTTCCTGGCACGCCTTTCCGACCGTCGTCCCCTGATGCGATTTACGAGTTTCAGAAAGTTACGCGCGCGGCCGGCATCATCACAACGGTCCGAAAAACCCGAGGCGAGGATATTGATGCGGCCTGTGGGCAATTGGTCGGAAAATTACTCAGTCCGAGCGAGCGGCGCCGGACTGTTCAAGAACAGCTCGCTCGACAGGCGATGCCGGCGTGATTTTGACGAGCCGGCTTGCAACGGTGCTGCTGGTTTTGATGGCAGCGGCCTGCGCCAGCTCGACGACCAGCCCCGGCTCGTCGTCGGTCCAGCGCAGTTCAGGGCTCAACAGCACCAGTCCGGTTCGCGCCGCAGAAATCAATACGCGATTGGGGATCGGGTACTTGGAGCGAGGGCAGCTCGAGGTTGCACTTGAAAAATTACAGCTCGCAGTCCTAGAGGATCCGGGTCACGTGCCGGCGCACTTTGCCCTCGCGCTTTTGTTCGAGCGGCTCGGCGACGACCGGAATGCGGAACGCCATCACCGCGCGGCTGATCGTCTCGCACCGAACGACGGAGGCGTGCAGAACGCCTATGGGGTTTATCTCTGCCGCCAGCGCGAATTTCGCGAGGCAGACGTTCATTTTCGACGGGCCCTGCAGGACCCTTTCTACGGCACGCCGCAGGTCGCTTTGACCAATGCCGGGTCGTGCGCACGCCGCGCCGGACGCCAGGAGCAGGCCATCGATTACCTGCGACAAGCGCTCCGCATCGATGGTGAAAATCCCGATGCACTTTACAATTTGGCAGACATTTACTTTTTACAAGGGGATGCATTCCGGGCGCGAGCCTTCCTCCAGCGACTTGAAGCACAGGGCACCGCGGAAGCTTCGGCCTTCCTCCTAGGATTTCAGATCGAATCCGATCTGGGCAACGAAGCTGAGGCCGAACGTTACGTCACCCTGCTGGAGAGACAGTTCCCGACAAGCCCGGAAACCGAGCAAATGAGGCGATTGATTCGCAATGACTCCTGATGATTTTTCCCCCGAAAGCGATGTGTCGGCGGTGAGTGAACAAGCCAACGTTGATGGCAAGCGTGAACAATCCGAACGGTTCAAGGCCATTGGTCAGCGCCTCAGAGATGCCCGCTGTGCGAAGTCTTTGAGTCGCTCGGAGGTCGCTGAGCGGCTTCATCTCACGAAAAGGCTACTCGACGATCTCGAGGAGGGTCGTATCGATCGGCTTGCACCCATCTATCGACGCGGTTATATCGCCAATTACGCCGGACTCCTGGGCATCGAGCAGGATGAGCTGACCCGTGGTTTAGACTCTGAACCACCTCCCGCACTGACCACGGTATTGCCGGTCAAGCGACCGCGTTTTCGTCTTGAAAAATACATGAAGCTTGCAACCTATCTTGTTGCAACGATTGCAATAGTTCCACCGCTCGTAATGGTTTATCTGAACACTGGCGTCGGCCTTTTCGACGGCGAAGCAACCAGCTCAGAGACCACCAAAACGGAGCTGATGCCTCTCACGTCAGCCGAGTCGTCGCCAACACCCTCAAGCGATAGCGAGCTTGGGGTCAACCAACGACCGGTGACCGCTTCGGCGATGCCGCTCGGCGCGATTCGGCCGGTCACCGCGCCTGATGCGCCCGACGCGACGAGGCCCGAACCAGAGGCCGATTCGACGGTAGATACGCCAGAGTTCAGTTCCGTGCTTGAGGCGCCGTCGGCAATAATGTTAACCCTTCGATTGAATGAAGACAGCTGGGTTGAAATCAGCGCGGGCGACGATGAGCGACTCGAGTACGATCTGCTCCGAGCCGACCAGGAACTCACTTACGAAGGGATGCCGCCGCTGAATATCCTTCTAGGACGGGCAAACGCGGTCGATTTGATCGTTAACGGTGAGTTGCTCACTTTTGATGGGCATGATCGCGGAGACGTCGCTGAACTGGTGATTACGCGAGACGGGGTGACCCAGCGCTAGCAAAGAAATATGAATTCTTAAGAGCCAGGCTCCTGGCTAGCCCTAACATCTAAAATTGAACAATCCAGAATCGGTCGGCTCGTCCTCGAGAGTCGTGTCGAGCCTCAATAGGCCAAGACCAGATGAGCAAACTTCAATCCATTCGCGGCATGCACGATGTGCTCCCAGATCAGACCGGGTTGTGGCAGTGGCTGGAGTCGAAACTTCGAGCGATTGCCGGACGATACGATTTCCGCGAAATTCGAATTCCGATCGTTGAAAACGTTGAGGTTTTCACCCGGGCCATCGGGCAGACCACTGACGTTGTCGAAAAGGAAATGTACGCCTTCCCTGATCGCAATGACGACGTTCTTGCGCTCCGGCCCGAGGGTACGGCAGGCGTTGTCCGTTCTGCGATCCAGCATGGTCTGCTGCATACCCCCGGACTGAAAGTCTGGTATTGCGGCCCGATGTTCAGGCATGAACGCCCACAGAAGGGTCGGCAACGTCAATTTCATCAGTTTGGCGCTGAGGTCTTCGGCCTTGACACGCCGGCGACCGATGTCGAATTGATCCTCATGGTCGAACAGGTCTGGCGCGCGCTCGGACTGCGCGACAACGTTGAACTCCAGATCAACAGTCTCGGAGACAGGGAAGATCGACAGCGCTATCGTGACCGACTTCTGGACTATCTGACTCCCTACACCGACCAGCTTGATGATGATTCCAAACGTCGACTTGAGCGCAACCCTCTGAGAATCTTCGACAGTAAGAACCCAGAGACACAGGCCATTATGGCCAAGGCGCCAAGACTGTCAGAGCATCTCGGGCCAGAGTCGCAGGCTCACTTCAAGGACGTTCTTCGAATGCTGGATGCTCTGAAGGTCCCCTATCGAGTTAACACCGGACTTGTTCGAGGACTTGATTATTACTGCCACACCGTATTCGAATGGGTAAGCAATGATCTGGGTGCTCAGGGCACAGTATGTGCCGGCGGTCGCTACGATGATCTGGTCGAGATGCAGGGCGGCAAAGCGACCCCAGGGATCGGCTTCGCGATGGGTATCGAGCGCGTTGTCGCCCTTCTCGAGGCGTCTGGAAAGGAGCTGGATCAGCAGCCCGATGCCTACATTGTCAGTCGGGCCGATCCTGCGCAAATGCTGTCGATCGCCGAACGGCTCAGAGCCGACCTGCCTGGCTTAAAACTCGCGCTTTCACTGGCCGGAGGCAGCTTCAAGGCTCAGTTCAAGCGAGCGGACCGAAGCGGCGCTCGATACGCGATCGTTCTCGGACCTGAGGAAATCGAGCAGGGTGTGGTTCAGATCAAGGACATGCGCGCAGAAGAAAGCGTCCAGCATACGATTGAACTTGCTAGACTGGCGGGCTGGATCGAGACGCAGCTCGGCAAGCTAGAAACCGACTGATTTATCATTCACCCATCGATTCGATGGATTGATCAATGACTCGCCTGCAGGGCGAGCCCAGCACCAGAGGACATCATGGCTGTAGAACTCTACGACGAGCATGAACAGGGCGAGCGAGTACGCTCCTGGATCAGCGAATACGGGACGTCGATCATCATGGGATTGGTGCTCGCATTTGGCGGAATCTTTGGCTTCAGATATTGGCAGGATCAGCAGGCAACCGCCTCAATGCTTGCAGCTGAATACTACGCTGTGATTCGCGATGAGATCGAAGCCGACCGCCTCGAATTCGCTGAAGAGCAGTTTCAGGCAATGCAGGAGGCTGTGGGCGACAACGCCTACACGGGGCTGGCTAGCCTGATCATGGCGGGCGCCTACGTCAAAGACGGGCGGCTGGACCCAGCCGCTGATCTTTATCGAGAAATTCTGGACGATCCGAACCTGACCTCTGTGCACCCGATGACGACCACTCGTCTCGCACGGATTCTTCAGGCTCAAGGAGACAGTGCTTCCGCGCTGACGCTCGTCAGCGGATCGGCGCCCGAAGGATTCACCGGCGCATGGGCGGAAATCCGTGGCGATATCCTCATGTCGCAGGGCGAGCTCGAGCAGGCCCGCGTTGCCTATCAGGAGGCGCTGGACAATCAGGTTGGCCAGGGCATGGGTCGAAGCCTGCTGCAGATCAAACTGGACGCGACCGGCCCAGGACTGGGAGAGGACGCTTCATGAGACATGGAATTCGGCTTGCGCTGATTCCTCTCGTGGTATTCGCTCTGACGGGATGTCAGACACTCCGCAACTGGTTCAGCACCGATACGGATCTTCTACCCCCCGCGGAACTAGTCGACTTCGAGGCTACGATCGGTTTCGAAGAGCGCTGGTCGGTCGACGCCGGTGAGGGGCTCGACGATCGTCTGGGCGCTATCCGGCCTTTTCTGGTTGACGGCGAGATCTGGATCGGGGATTACCAAGGCTTGATCACGGCAGTTGATGCGGAGACGGGCCAGGTTCTTCAGCAGTTCGAGACCGACATGGCGCTGTCGGCCGGCCCGGCAGTCTATGACGATCTCATCTTAGTCGGAAATTTTGACGGACAACTCGTTGCCTTGGACCGAGCTAGCGGTCGCGAGCAATGGAGGACGGACCTGTCTTCCGAGCTGCTGTCATTCCCTGTTCTGCACGACGGCATCGTGGTGGCCCGATGCATTGACGGTCGAACCTTCGGCTTTGACCGAGCCGACGGCGCGCGCCTCTGGCTCTATGACCGGTCGATTCCGCTGTTAACGCTCCGAGGTAATAGCGATCCGCTGGCCCGAGGAGGAGAAGTGTTCATCGGTTACGACGACGGCGCGGTGGTCGGTCTCGACGTCGCAAGCGGCGCCCTCAACTGGGAACAGCGAGTCGGAATTCCCGAAGGCAGAAGTGAGCTTGATCGCCTGGCAGATATCGACGGCCCGATGATCGTCGTTGGCACCGACCTCTACGTTGCCACCTATGCAGGTCGAGCGGCCGCTTTGGCGGTTGAATCCGGGCGCATTCTCTGGATTGAGGACCTGGCCTCGTTCAGCGGGCTCAGCCTGCAGCGAACATCCCTTGCAATCGCTGACAGCGACGACAGTATCTGGCTGCTGGACCGGCGGAATGGAACGACGCTGTGGTCGGACGATCGCCTAGCGCGACGAGGCGTCACGCGACCCGTGTTTATTCAAGACCACCTGGCCGTGATTGATTTTGAGGGCTACCTACACGCCTATGATCAAGACACCGGGGAATTTACTGGGCGCGAACGCATCCTTGACGAATCACCCGCCAGCGCGCCGCTCGTGCTTGGAGATACGCTCTACGTTCTGGATGCCGATGGCACCCTCAGCGCTTGGGCGCTCAGGCGCTGAGAACCAGTCGCGCTCCGATGTCCGGACTTCCAATTGTCGCGATCGTCGGACGTCCCAACGTCGGCAAGTCGACTCTGTTCAATGCGCTGACTCGAACCCGAGACGCCCTCGTCGCCGATTTTCCGGGGGTCACGAGAGACCGGATCTATGGCCGAGCGCACCTGGGGGAGCGCGGCGTCATCCTAATCGATACCGGGGGGCTGGAAGCCGCGGCTGACGAGGTGCAGACCGGAGCTCAGCGCCAGGCTCGACTGGCCACCGACGAAGCCGATGTCATTGTTTTCGTCACCGATGCGAGAGCCGGCATTACGCCAGACGATATGGATATCTCTCGCTGGCTACGCGGCTTAGACAAGCCGCTGATCCACGCAGTCAACAAGATCGATGGACTCTCCGAGGTGCAGTCGATGGCGGATGCTTCCGAGCTTGGTCTTGGAGAGGCGCAGTTGATTGCCGCTAGCCATCGCCGTGGTATCGATCACCTTGCTCGGGAGATTGAAGTCGTCCTGCCACCGCACGATACCCCGCCGCCAAGGCCCGACGGGATCATCCAGCTAGCGCTGATCGGTCGACCGAACGCCGGCAAATCGACCCTGCTCAATCGCCTGGTCGGCGAAGAAAGAGCCCTTGCGACACCGATTGCGGGAACGACGCGAGATCCGATCCATGCCAATGTGGAGCGCGATGGGCTGCATCTGCATCTTGTCGATACCGCCGGGATCCGTCGTCGGCGCGGCAGTCACGAGGGAATCGAGCGCTTCAGCACGATCAAAGCCCTGCAAGCCATTGAGCAGGCACAGGTTGTCGCTCTGCTGGTTGATGCGATCGACGGCGTCACCGAGCAGGATGCACGACTGGCCGGTCACGTCATTGACGCAGGGCGTGCATTGATCGTGGTGATCAACAAATGGGACGCCCTGGATGAACGACAGCGCCACCGATTGCTGGTTGCGATGGCTGAGCGTTTGCAGTTTGCCAATTTCGCGCCGGTCGTGACCGTATCCGCGCTTCACGGGAGCGGCCTGGGAGAGCTAACCGATGCGCTCGGCCACGTTTACTCCCGCGCAACCCAGGAAATCTCAACGTCGGTACTGACGCGTAGTCTCCGCAGTGCCGTCGAGGCTCATGCGCCTCCGGGCAACAAGCGAGTCACGCCAAAGCTTCGATACGCCCACAGCGGCGGCACCTTCCCGACCCGCTTCATTATTCACGGCAACCGGACGGCACACGTTGCTGAGCAGTATCGGCGCTATCTGATCAACAGTTTTCGCCGCCAGTTCGATCTAACCGGCATACCGGTCCGGCTGATCTTCAAGGATTCAGAAAATCCCTACGCGGGACGTAAGAACAAGCTGACGCCTCGCCAGGTGCAGAAACGCAAGCGCCTGACGTCCCTGGGCCGGAAGAAGAAATCCCGGCGATAATTTCCTCTCATGCGGGCTGAACTACAAAGACCAGGACTGCAAATTGCGCGTGATCTGATGGGTTACCGCTGGATCATCGGGTGGAGTCTGCGCGGGCCAGTGTTCGATCAAGGCACCCTTGCGATCGAAAAGGTATTTGTGAAAATTCCAGCGCGGCAGAATGTCGCCACCATATTCCTGGGCCATATCCTTGAACATCGGATGAGAGTTGATGCCGATACAGGAGTATTTGGCTGTCATCGGAAAGCTGATCTGATATTCACGCTGCACGAATTCAGCAATTTCCTCTTCGCTGCCCGGCTCCTGCTCGCCAAAATCATTGCACGGCATTCCCACGATGACGAGCCCCGACTGGCGGTACTCGTTGTAGATTTGCTGGAGTTGTGCGTAATGTGACGTAAATCCACACTCCGATGCCGTATTAACAAACAGGATCGGCTGGCTTCGGAATCGCTCCATGGGCATTGGACCGTCTTCGAGAGCAGCAAAATTGTAATTGTAAATATTCATACTAAGAGGGTTCCCCTGCTAACAGGGTCTCAATCCTAACCTCTAGCCGGTACAATGTCGCCCCAGTGAACAACTCAAGTGCCAAAATTCTTGATGGTCGCCGCGTTGCCGATCGTCTGATCGAGAACGTCAGGAAGGCGATTGACCAGCGGTGCAACCAGGGAAAGCGTCAGCCGGGCCTCGCCGTGGTGCTGGTCGGTGACGACCCGGCGTCCGAAGTCTATGTCGCTAACAAAATTAAAGCCTGCGAACGGGCAGGGATCCGTTCATTTAGCCACCGCTTGCCGCTAGGCGTCGGCCGCGGTGAACTCCTTGCGTTGATTGATGAACTCAACGCAGCCGACGACATCGACGGCATCCTTGTGCAGCTGCCGCTGCCGCGCCACCTCGATGAGCAGCTGATGACCGAACGCATTCACCCGGACAAGGACGTGGATGGTTTTCATCCGATCAACATTGGCCGGCTGGCCCTGAGGAACCCGGGGCTGCGTCCGTGCACGCCTCGCGGTGTAATGTCCCTATTGCATGCCTATGGCATTGATGCAAAAGGCAGGGATGCCCTAGTGGTTGGCGCCTCCAACATCGTTGGTCGGCCGCTTGCGCTTGAACTATTGCTGGCCGGAGCGACCGTTAATTTAGCGCATCGGTTTACCAGAGGCCTGGAGCAACACGTGAGTCGCGCAGATCTGCTCTGCGTGGCCGTCGGCAAGCCTGATCTGATCAATCCGGACTGGATTGCGCCGGGCGCGGTGGTGGTCGATATCGGCATCACGCGAAAACCTGGAGGTGGCCTGCGAGGCGACCTCGATTTCACGGCGGTCTCCCAGCGCGCAGGCTGGATCACTCCGGTGCCTGGCGGGGTAGGGCCGATGACCGTAGCAACCCTGATGCAGAATACCGCCGAGGCAGCGGGGCTGGTGGTCAGGGCGCCATGAGAACATTCGCCACAGCAGCGCTCGTTCTGACGCTTGCCGGCTGCTCTGGCCTGGTCGATCGAGCGACCGAGCAGTTCGCGAGTGACCTGGAAACAGCGATTCGCGGATATGAGGATCCCACCCTGGTATCGGATGGCCTGCCTGCCTATCTATTGCTGCTTGAAGCTAGAATCAACGCCAACCCCGAAGCACCCAGTCTGCGCCTGAGCACGGCCCGCCTGACCGGAACCTATGCCGCCTTGTTCGCGGAAAACTCCGAACGATACCAGCGGCTCAATGCGCGCGCACTCGAGCACGCTCGAATCGGCGCTTGCCTGAGCTCCGCTCGTCTCTGCGACCTCGGGCAGCTTGATTTCGATGCCTTTGACCAACGAATTACAGAACTCGAGCCCGACGACCTCGACCCGCTCTACATCCTGGCCACGACATGGACGGGCTGGATCGATGCCAATTCTTCAGATTTCATCGCCTTAGGTGATCTACCTCGCGTCGAGCGGCTGCTCGCCTGGGTCTCGGAGACTGCCCCTGCCCATGACGACGGCGCGGTCTGGCTGTATCTCGCCGTCCTGAATTCCCAGCGCCCGCCCGCCGCTGGAGGCCAGCCGGAAAAAGCTAGACGCTATTTCGAGCAGGCCCGCCAGATCACCGGTGGCGAAAATCTCCTGATCAACGTTTTAATGGCAGACTCCTATGCACGCTTAATGTTCGACCGCGACCTCTACGTCGATTTGCTGCGAGAGGTTATGAACAGCGACGTGAATGCTGCCGACTATCGCCTGAGCAATGCCGTGGCCCGACAGCGGGCCGAAACTCTCTACGAACAGACAGAGGCAATCTTCGACTGATGACCCGTTTGCATAGAATCCAGACTGTTTTCGCCAGCGTGATTCTGGCCCTGATCCTGATCAGCCCCTTAAGCGCCCAGCAGCTCAAAATTGCTACCCTGGCCCCCGATGGTTCGAGCTGGATGAACGCGCTCAACGAGGCGGCGGAAGCGGTCGAAGAGCAAACCGATGGTCGGGTCAGCATCCGCTACTACCCCGGCGGCGTCATGGGCGATGCTAGCGCCATCTTTCGTCGGATGCGATTGGGCCAGCTCAACGGCGGGGCATTCACCCTCGGCGATCTTGTCTCGATCAGTGGGGCGGTCAATCTTTACTCCTTGCCCTTCGTGTTCAACGGGCTCGAAGAAATCCAGGCGCTGCGTCCTGACTATGACCCGCTGATCCTGTCGGCCTTGGAGGAGGGCGGTTTGGTCGTTCCCGGAATTTCGCTCGGTGGATTCGCCTATCTGTTCGGTCGCGAAGAGTTCCCGGAGCCCGAGGCCCTCGATACGGACTGGCGGGTGTGGGTTCAGCCGGATGACCTCCTGTCGCTGGAAACGCTCCAACGCCTGGGCGTCAGCCCGGTGCCACTGCCGCTGGCCGAGGTCTACACGGCACTTCAGACCGGCGCGCTGAACACCTTTGCCAGCACGACGTCGGGCGCGATCATTCTGCAGTGGCACACCCGGGCGCGCCACATGCTGGATCTCCCCGTGTTGATGACCGGGGGAACGATCGGGTTTGATCCTCGCAGCCTCTCGCGTCTGTCGGGGGCTGATCGCGAAATCCTTCTGGCACGTTTCGCCGAGACCATGCAAGCACTGGAAGAGAGCAATCTGGCTGAGAATGCGCAGGCCCGACAGGCGCTCGTGTCGCAGGGAATACAAATCGACTCACCGACCAGCGCGCAGCTCGAGACCTGGCGCAGCGAAGCTGACAGCACGCTGAAGGATTTGCTTGCTACAGATCGAATCGAGATACCCCATCTCGACGCGATGATGAAGGATCTGGAGGCCTTGCGTGAGGCTCCATGAGCAGCTCGTCGAAGTATTTTCTTTACTCTCAGAGGGCCTTCGTCGCCTCGAATCCTTTCTGCTGACGTTGCTTCTTTTTGGTCTGATGGGCTTGGGCCTGCTTCAGATCGTTATGAGAAATATCGGTGTCGCGCTGCCGTGGGCGGATGGCGTCATGCGATCGATGGTGCTGTGGCTGGCGATGGTCGCCGGTATTATGGCCGCTGGAAGGCTCCGCCATATCCGTATCAACTTGATCGACCATTGGCTATCGAACTCGGTCCTGACATGGTTCAACCGGCTTGCCTACCTGATCGCCGCCGCCGTCTGCTTTGTCATGAGCTGGTACGGGCTGGAAATGGTTGCGATCGAAGCCAGTTTCGGTGCGATGGCCTTCATGAACGTGCCGACCTGGGTCGTTCAAATGATCGTGCCGATTGGCTTTGCACTGATGGGACTTCGTTTTCTCTTTATCTGCCTGTCGCCAGCAGGTCCCCAACCGGCCGCGCATTCAGGTCTCGATGGAGAAATCAATCAGGCTGAGAAGGCCTTTGGGGAGCGCCAATGATTGCTTTCCTGCTTGTCGCTCTTGCCCTAATTGGAGTTCCCCTGTTTGCGGTGATCGCTGTTGGAGCGTTCGCCGGCTTTATCGATCTCGAGCTGTCGCTGATGCTGGTGCCGATGGAATTTCAGCGGATCGGCGAGCTTCCGGTATTGGTCGCACTGCCAATGTTCACCTTCGCCGGGGTGCTGCTGGCTGAAAGCAGAACGCCGCAACGTCTGGTCGACTTTACCCATGCCGCACTGGGCTGGCTGCCGGGCGGGCTCGCCATCCTTGGACTGGTGATGTTTTCGCTAATGACGGCCTTTACCGGCGCCTCCGGCATTACCGTGATCGCCCTAGGAAGCCTGATGCTGCCCGCGCTCATCCAGGCGGGCTATCAGCGCCAGTTTGCCCTTGGCCTGGTCACCACAGGATCCAGCCTGGGCGTTCTCTTCGCGCCCTCCTTGCCCTTGATCCTCTATGCCGTAGTCGCGCAACAGGTCGCACCAGGGCAGGGTATCGGGGTCAGTGACTTGTTTCTAGCCGGCGTGCTGCCAGGGCTGCTGATGATCGTTCTGCTGGCCGGCTGGTCGATGTGGCAGCGCAGTCGATTGCCTCTGACCGATACGGCCAGTAACCCAGCGGAATCCGTCTCACTGGCTGGCGCGAGCCGCCGTATTGTCTGGGAGCTTCCATTGCCATTCGTGGTCCTAGGAGGAATCTATTCGGGCTGGCTGTTGGTCGCAGAGGCCGCTGTAGTGACCGCCGTATGGGTGCTCGTCACACTGGTTTTCATTCGTCGTGAAATCCCCTTCAGGCGATTGCCTGCCATCATCAGCGAGGCGATGATGCTCGTTGGCGCCATCCTGATCATCCTTGGCATGTCGCTGGCGTCGACCAACGCCATGATCGACGCTCAGATTCCGCAAAGGTTGCTGGCCTGGGTCACGCCCTTGATCGACTCGAAGATTGTGTTTCTCATGCTGATCAATCTGCTGTTGCTGGTCGCGGGCATGGTTCTCGATATTTTTGCCGCGCTGGTCATTCTGGCGCCCCTGATCATTCCGATCGCCCTGGCATTTGGCGTGGACCCGGTCCATCTCGGGATCATTTTCCTGGCCAACCTGCAGATCGGTTACTGCACGCCGCCCGTGGGAATCAACCTATTTCTCGCCAGCCATCGATTTGGCGACGATATCCTCAAGGTTTATCGAGCGACCTTGCCCTTCTTGGGCCTGCTCCTGATCGCACTCCTGCTGATCACCTGGTTCCCGAGCTTGAGTCTTTGGCTGCCTGGGCGCTGATTCACGCAGGGATTTCGGTCGCCAGCCCACAAAAAAAGCGCCCCGAGCGAGGGGCGCTTCTTTCCATCGCTGTGCTACCGACGCAGCGCTCCGATCAATCTCGCTCGACGATCGCACTCACGCCCATTCCGCCAGCCGTGCACACTGAGATCAGCCCGCGTCCAGAGCCGGCTTCTTCAAGGATCGCTGCCAGCGTTCCGAGAATCCTGGCGCCCGTCGCGGCAAAGGGATGTCCGATGGCGACCGATCCACCGCGAACGTTCATCTTCCCGCGATCGATTTCGCCCATTGCACTCTCGCGGCCGAGCCGCTCCTTGCAGTAGCGCTCGGAGTCCCAGGCTTTCAGGGTGCAGAGGACCTGGGCGGCGAAGGCTTCGTGGATTTCATAGAAGTCGAAATCCTGCAGCGTCAGTCCTGCCTGGGTCAGCATTTCAGACACGGCAACGGTCGGCGCCATCAGCAGGCCCTCGTCCTTGGTGACGAAATCTACGGAGGCTGCCCGGCCGTGGCTCAGCCATCCAAGAATGGGCAGGTCATGCGCCCGCGCCCAGTCCTCGGAAGCCAGCAGCACCGCGGCCGCACCATCGGTCAAGGTGGTCGAATTCCCGGCCGTCAGGGAGCCGTCCTTGCGGTCAAAGACAGGCTGCAGAGAAGCGAGCTTCTCGATGCTCGTCTCGGGCCGCACGATGTTGTCGCGGATCACGCCGTTGTGACCGGTCACCAGGTCATCGAAGAACCCAGCATCCCAGGCGGCTGCCGCCTTGCGATGACTATCCAGGGTCAGCTCGTCTTGTTCACGGCGACTGATCTCCCAGGTCTTGGCCATGCGTTCGCAGTGCTGGCCCATCGACAGTCCGGTTCGGGGCTCGCCGTTCTTCGGCGGCTGTGGCCCAAGCTCTGCCGGCGAGAAGCCTTTGAACACACCCAGCTTCTGACCAAGTGACCGAGCCCGGCCCAGCTTGATCAAGCGCTGGGCGAACTTGCGCTGGAAAACGATGGGTGCATCGCTGGTGGTGTCGGTGCCGCCCACAATGGCGCACTCGATCTGACCGCTAGCGATTTGCGCCCCGGCCATGAGAGCTGCCTGAAGACTGGTACCGCAGGCCATCTGCATCGTGATGCCGGTGGTCAGGGGCGACAGGCTGGTCGAGAGCACAGCTTCCCGGGCCAGGTTCCAGTCCTTGGAGTGGGTGGTCACGGCACCGGCCACGACCTGATCGATGACTTCACCATGAAGATCGAATCGCTCGGTTACACCCTGAATGGCCGCGCTGAGCATGTCGAGGTTGGTCTGGTCGGCGTAAAGACTGTTAGACCGGCAGAAGGGGATACGGCTGCCGCCAACGATTGCGATCCTGCGCATTGAATTGCCACTCATTGGTCTGCCTCCTTGCTGGTCTGGGTTTCTGAATCCTCTGACTTACTCTTTGCCGGCGCGTCCTGCGTTTTGGATTCAAGATAGTTTATGGGCCCGCCTCTGAAAGGAGCGAAGCCTGTGCCGAAGATCATTCCCGCATCCAGCAGGTCGGCATCCTCGACAACCTTATCCGCCAGACAGGAGCGACACTCATCGAAGTAGGGCTGCATCAACTTCTCGGCCAGCTCATCAAGGTCGTGCCCTTCGTGGGCATTTGCGTCGCGCTGCGGCTTGCCTTTGACCCAGCGATAAAAGCCTTCGCCTGATTTCTTGCCGAGTTTCCCGGCCTTGACCATATCTTCGAGAATCTTCCGATCTTCTCCGGCTTCGTCGCCCATCAGGGTGTCGATCACGCCCATGCCGACGTCCAGCCCGACCGTATCAGCCAGCTCGACCGGCCCCATCGGCATGCCGAATCGCTCAGCCGCCTTGTCCAGCGCTTCCTTAGGCACGCCCTCGCGGTGCATCTGCATGGCGTTGCGCATGTAGGGGGCCAGAACGCGATTGACCAAAAAGCCGGGGGTCGAGGTCACCGGCAGGGCAAACTTGCCGATCTGGGTTGCAAAGCTGCAGCCGTCGTTGACCCGGTCTGAGTTCGAGGTCTTGTCGTAGACAATCTCGACCAGCGGCATTTTGGCCACAGGGTTGAAGAAATGAAGTCCGATCAGCCGACTCGGATCCTCAAATACGTCAGCCAGTTCTGCCAGCGGAATCGCCGAGGTGTTGGTTGCGACGAGAGTGTGGGGCTGAAGATCCTTGACGAGATTCTCGAACAGCTCGCGCTTGGCCTCACGATTTTCGAAGATCGCTTCGATGATCACGTCAGCTCTCGCGACACCTTTGCCTTCAACATCGGCAATCAAACGCCGTTGTGCGGCGGCAACAGCTTCTGGTTTCTTGAGCTTGCGCTTGAACAGTGACTTCGCACGCTTGAGCGCGGGATCGATGTACTTCATCTCACGGTCCTGGAGCGTCACTTCGAGTCCGCGACTTGCACACCAGGCAGCGATGTCGCCGCCCATGACCCCGGCACCGATCACGTGGACCCGGCGAGCCTTGAAGTCACTGCGCTTGCCTTGATCCTTGAGACCTTCCATTAATCTGAAAACGCGGCGCAGATTTCGCGAGGTGTCGCCAACCAGCAGGCGCGGAATCTTTTCGCCTTCGAGCCGAATCATGGCTGCCTTCGAATCGCCGTGGGCCTCGAACGCATCGATCAGCTCGAAAGGAGCGGGGTAATGTTTAGGATTTGCTTTCGAAGCCGTCTTCTTGCGCATCTGTCCGGCGAGAAACTTGCGCACCGGTCCCCAGACGGTCAGGCGCGCCATCAGGCCGGGCTTCTGGGATTTCTTTTTCTTCAGAACGGCGTTGCGGGCCGCCCAGTGCAAAGATCCATGAGGGGAGACGGTTTGATCGATTAGATTTAGGCCGCGGGCAGCGCGAGCCCTCAGCATCCGGCCCATCAACATGATCTGCATGGCCTGCAGACCCCCCATGGCCTGAATCGACCGACCAGAGCCTCCGAAGCCCGGGTAGATCCCTAGATTGACTTCCGGAAAGCCGATCCGGGTGTGGTCTGCATCCAGCGCAACCCGCCAGTCAAAGCACAGTGAAAGCTCTAGACCGCCGCCTAGACAGTAGCCTTCGAAGGCCACGACGGTAGGAAACTTCAGATCTTCGATACGCTGGAAGAGACCGTGAACTCGACGAACCTGTTCCTCGAGCTCACTGACGTCGGTGGTCTGGTCAAATTCGCGCACGTCGGCGCCGACGATAAAGCTCTTTTTCTTACCCGACATCAGCACGAGACCGGTCGGCGCTTCTGACTCGAGCTCGGATATAATCGTTTCCAGTTCCTGCAGAACAGGGCTGCCGAGCGAATTCACCTTCTCCTCGGCATGGTCCAGAGTCAGCCAAGCGATTCCGTCAAGGTCGTGATCGAGCCGCCAATGCGACCAGCGGGGCTCGGAAGATGCGGGTTTTGCCGCCATAGCAGTCCTTCTCCATTCTGTTGCGTATGGTCGCGGAGTGTAACATTCGAGCGCCGGCAGGCTGCCACTCGAGAGACCGGTCGCCTACATTCCGTTCTGAGCTGATCGCTTGTTCCCAATCACCTGTCGCAAGCGATTAGGTTGGGGGGTTGCTGGGTCCCAGTACATCAACACCGAAGTCGTGCAGCAGACCGATCAGGCGGATCATCGGCAGGCCGATGAGGGCTGTCGGATCATCACTGCGAATAAATTCGGTCAGCGCGACGCCCAGTCGTTCCGAACGCATGGCACCTGCGCAGTCAAAGGGTTGGTCGCGCTCGATGTAGGTGGTCAAGTCCGCCTCTGACAGCTGACGCATCCGAACCTGGGTTGGCACACAAATTGATCTGCGCGCCTGCCCCCTGTGCAGCGCCATCGCGCTGTGAAAAACGATGTCCTTTCCCGCCGTGTAGCTCAGCTGCTCCAGCGCCCTGTCCGCAGAACCCGGCTTGCCCAGCAGACGTCCCTCGCATTCGGCAACCTGATCGCAGCCCAGGACTAGGACATCAGGCAATCGAGCCGCTACCGCGGCTGCTTTCTGCCCTGCCAGGCGACAGGCCAATTCCTCGCCGCTCTCTCCAGCGAGAGGGGTCTCGTCGATATCAGCAGGCACCACATCAAATGGCAAGCCAAGGCGCTCGAGCATCTGCCGTCTGTAGACGGATCCAGAGGCGAGAACAAGTTTTGGAGTGAACTGGGCGGGTTGAGGGTGTGGCATGGCGCTATCTTGTTGTATGACAGATGCCAATGATATACTGGGCGGCTTATGTCGAGAGACTATCCCGACTGGATCCATACGGAAAAGGCGGCGCAGGCGCGGCGCGTCTTTCGCGGACGTGTCGGCTGCGACCAATTGCCGCGGCTGGATGGTCTGATCGTAAACGGTCAAGGCAATGAGATCGACTTTCAAATCTCGTTTTCCCTCGACGGTCAGGGACAGGTTCTAGCCGAGGTCAATTTGAATGGAGAGATTGCTTTGCAGTGCCAGCGCACCCTAAAGACCTTTCGCCATGCAATTGAGAGCGCATCGAAGGTGGCGATCGTTGCCGACGAGGCGAGTGTCGCGGAGCTGCCCGAGAACTACGAGCCTCGGCTGTGCCCTGATCAGCGACTGGAATTGCTAGACCTGGTGGGTGAAGAGGCGCTTTTGGCTTTGCCTCTGGTGCCGGTCGATCCGGAATCGGAGCCCATGCCCGATCTGGAGGAGTCTTCGGACACGCACCGACCGTTCGCGGCGCTGGGAAAGCTCAGTAAGAATTCGAAATAAAGCAACAACTGACGTAACTTTCTGGAGATAACACAATGGCCGTTCAAAAAAGCCGCAAAACCCCTTCGCGACGCGGCATGCGTCGTTCGCATGATGCCTTGTCTGGGCCAACTCTGGCCGAGGAATCCGCCACCGGTGAAACTCACCGCCGTCATCACGTTTCGGCAGAAGGATTTTACCGCGGCCGTCAGGTCGTCGACCTGACGCCGATTATTGAAGATGAAGACGACGACGAATTGCAGAGCTAAGCAGGCTTCGGCATACCTTGAATGATCGCGGTATCGTCCGGATCGCCGTTGACGCCATGGGCGGCGACGGCGCCCCGGACGTCGTTGTTGAAGCGGTTGACCAAGTACTCCTCGAACAAGCTCAAGTCGACCTGATTCTGGTCGGGCCCGAGACCAGGCTTAAGGCTTTACGCCGTTCTTCCTGGGGCGATCGTGTCTCAATTCTCCACGCAGATCGTGCGCTTTCGGCCGATACCAGCGTCGCGGCCGCGATTCGGCGTGGCCAAGACAGCAGCCTTTGGGGCGCGATCGGTGAAGTTGAGGCGGACCGAGCCGACGCGATTGTCTCGGGGGGTAACACCGGGGCGCTCATGGCTCTGGCAAGGCAGAAGCTTGGAATGCTTGCGGGCGTGGAGCGACCAGCTCTGCTGGCAGCCTTGCCGACGACCGACCGTGCGGTTTGGATGCTTGACCTTGGCGCAAATATTAACGTCGACGCGCCTCGACTATTCGAATTTGCTCAGTTGGGATCGGTAGCTTTTCAAGTTCTCGAGTCTCGCCAGCCCCGGATAGGTCTGCTGAACATCGGCAGCGAGCCTGGTAAAGGACCCGATGTCTTACGCCAAGCGGCCGATATGATCGCATCGGACCAAAGCCTCAACTACACCGGATTTGTCGAAGCCGACCAGGTATTTTCTGGCCACGTCGACCTGGTTGTCTGCGACGGCTTTGCCGGGAATGTCCTTTTGAAAAGCGCTGAAGGCGCGGTCCGCCTGCTGTTCAGCACACTCAAGGCCGGGTTCTCTGGCTCCTTGTCGGGGCTAGTGGCAAAAAAGAAACTGAGGCGGCTCCATGACAGCCTCGATCCTGCGCGGCATAATGGAGCTCCGATGCTGGGTGTCCGAGGCACTGTTATTAAGAGCCACGGCAGCGCCTGCGCTCGCGGGATGGCTCGCGCGATCCGATTGGCCGAAGTCGAGGTCAGGCAGGATTTGATCACGCGTCTGGATCAACAGCTCTGGACGTCAAATTAAAACTAGAATCCGCCAAGGATCAGGGACCGAAACTAAAATGATGTACGCCAGAATCGCGGCAACAGGCAGCTACCTGCCAGAACGCGTGCTGACCAATAAGCAACTGGAGTCGCTTGTCGATACCAGTGACGATTGGATCCGTAGTCGAACTGGTATTGAAGAACGTCGTATTGCGGCCGAGAACGAGACCACCTGCGATCTGGCAGAGCAGGCGGCAAGAATTGCGCTCGAAGGCGCGGGCATCACGGCAAAAGATATCGATCTTTTGATCGTCGGAACGACCACCCCGGACGTCGTCTTCCCGTCCACCGCCTGTATGCTTCAACACCGACTGGGCGCTGAGGACTGCGGCGCGTTTGACGTCAATGCGGCGTGCTCGGGATTTATTTACGCACTGTCGGTGGCCGATCAGTTCATCCGCGCTAGAACCGCACGCACCATCCTGGTGGTTGGTGCTGAAACTCTGACGCGCATGCTTGACTGGTCAGACCGGTCAACGTGTGTCCTATTCGGCGATGGTGCCGGGGCAGCCGTTCTGGTGGCCGACGAGCAGCCGGGGGTCCTTTCCACCCATATTCACGCCAACGGCGGGTATGGTGATCTGCTCAAGACTGATGTGGGAGTCTCTCGGGGCTTCAAGGCCGAGCCTCGGGGGGGTCTCGCGGTGACGATGCGCGGCAGCGAGGTGTTCAAGGTGGCCGTCAATACGCTGGGGCGAATCGTGGACGAGACGCTTGCCGCGAACAAGCTCGAGAAAAGCGACATCGATTGGTTAATACCTCACCAGGCCAATCTGAGAATCATCAAAGCGACGGCCAAGAAGCTCAACATGCCGATGGATCGGGTGATCGTCACTGTCAATAAACACGGCAACACTTCGGCCGCTTCAGTGCCGCTTGCACTGGATGAGGCGATACGAAGCGGTCGAGTCAAGCGTGGCGAAAAGCTCCTTCTCGAAGCCTTTGGGGGCGGCTTCACCTGGGGCGCTGCGCTAATCGCTTACTAAACCTCGGCACAATCTTCGCAACCCATTCAAAAACCAGGCTTTGATTGAGAATCTGATGATATGAATCAACTCGCCTTCGTATTCCCCGGCCAGGGCTCTCAAAGCGTCGGCATGCTGGACGCCATGGCTGGCCGTTTTACTCAGGTTCGCGCGACCTTCGAAGAGGCTTCAGACGCCATTGACCTCGACCTCTGGACTCTGGTCACAGAGGGCCCGGAAAGCGAACTTAACCAGACCGCCATCACACAGCCCGCGGTGCTGGCCGCCGACATTGCAGTTTGGCGGATCTGGGCCGAGGAAGGGGGTCCCGCCCCGACCCTCATCGCCGGTCATAGCCTGGGTGAGTATGCGGCGCTGGTTGCCGCCGGCTCGATCGGATTTGCCGACGCCACTCGCCTTGTAGCGCGTCGCGGAGAATTGATGCAGTCAGCGGTCACCGCTGGACGAGGAGCAATGGCGGCCATTCTGGGCCTTGACGACGAGGTGGTCGAAGCACTATGCCGAGAAGTCTCGGAGGGTCAGGTGGTGTCTGCAGCAAACTACAACTCGCCTGGCCAGATCGTGATCGCGGGCGATGCCGCTGCCGTGGAGCGCGCTCTGCACCAGGCCAAGGGTGCCGGCGCGCGTCGAGCCGTGATTCTGCCGGTCAGCGTTCCTTCCCACTGCGCGCTGATGAAGCCAGCATCAGCCGCGCTGCGCGCAACACTGGAGCAGATCTCGATTTCAGAACCTGCCATCCCGGTACTCCACAACGTCGACGTCGAGACGCATTTTCAAGACACCGCTATTCGAGACGCCCTGATCGCTCAGATGTTTTCACCCGTCCGCTGGACACCAACGGTACGAAAGATGGTTGATGGGGGAGTCGATCGCGTCGCTGAATGCGGGCCCGGCCGGATCCTTTGCGGACTTGGACGGCGGATCAGTCGAGGCACTGAATGGATCGCGTTGGAAGACCCTGAAGCGTTGATGAATACGCTGCAGAACTGACCCCGGGATTGAACCAGACGGCGGTAATCGCCGCCGAAAGACAAGAGAGTGACTATGCAAGCCAACTACCGAATCGATGACCAAGTGGTGCTTGTGAGCGGCGCCAGTCGCGGAATAGGACAGGCGACAGCCCGATACCTGCAGTCGATGGGCGGGACCGTTTTCGGTACTGCGACGTCACAAGACGGCGCCGATGCCATCAGCGCTGAGCTCGGACAAGGGCGTGGCCTGGTCCTGGATGTCACCGATTCGGAGGCCATCCTTGCCGTGATCGAATCGGTCAAGGACGCGGTCGGCGCGATCACGATACTCGTCAACAACGCTGCGATAACACGGGATCAGCTGCTGATGCGAATGAAAGACGAGGATTGGCAGACCGTGATTGATACCAATCTGACCGGCGCCATGCGAATGACCCGAGCCTGCCTTCGCGGAATGCTAAAGGCGCGGACTGGCCGGGTGATCAACGTATCGTCGGTGGTCGGTTATGCCGGCAATCCGGGGCAGGGTAACTACTGCGCAGCCAAGGCCGGCCTGGCCGGATTCAGTCGTTCCATCGCCCATGAGGTGGGTTCAAGGGGAATCACCTGCAATGTTGTCGCGCCGGGGTTTATCGATACCGACATGACACGATCGCTTGACGAGCAGCAGCGCGAGCGCCTAACAGGTACAATTCCGTTGGGTCGTTTGGGTGAACCCGCGGATGTCGCCGCTTGCATCGGCTTCCTGGCAAGTCCGGCAAGCGCCTATGTCTCTGGTCAAACCCTACATGTAAACGGCGGCATGTATATGACTTGAGTTTTAATAAAACCGCTTAAATTATTGATAGAACTATTTTTATCTTGGTAGCTAAGCCGCCGGGCGTCAAAGCCCTACATCGAAATACAAGCGCTTTCAACTGGTCAATGTCCAGATTGTTGCCTACAATGGCGCGGCTTTGGAAAAACCCTAGAGGATGAACACAATGAGCAGCATTGAAGATCGCGTCAAAAAAATCGTAATCGAGCAGCTGGGAGTTAAGGACGAGGAAGTAACGCCGAGTGCCTCTTTCGTCGACGATCTCGGCGCCGATTCACTCGACACGGTGGAATTAGTCATGGCGCTCGAAGAGGAATTCGAGTGTGAGATTCCTGACGAAGATGCCGAAAAAATCACCAGCGTGCAGCAGGCGATTGACTACATCAAGGCCAACGTCGACAAGTAAGTCGTGAGCATTCTGTCGATCGCCCGAAGGATCTTGCTGTCGTCAGACCAACGAGCCCTTGAAGTAGAAGGTATCCGCTATGCGAGGTGAGCGAAGAATTGTCGTTACCGGGATGGGCACCGTCAGTCCCGTCGGAAATGACGTTGCAAGCGCCTGGGATTCGGTAAAGGCGGGACGTAGCGGTATTGGACCTCTAACGGCGTTTGATTCTGAGCGTTTCAGCGCCAAGGTCGCGGGGGAGGTCAAGGATTTTGATCTTGATTCCTACCTCGCGCCCAAGGATGCGCGTCGGATGGATCCCTTCATCCACTACGGCATGGCTGCGGCAATTCAGGCCATCGACGATGCGGGGATCGAGAAGGACCCAGACAACGCCGAGCGCATCGGCGTTGCCATCGGGTCAGGCATCGGTGGGATCGAGACTATCGAGCAGACCTACCAGACCTTCCTCGACAACGGCCCTCGCCGTATTTCACCATTCTTCGTGCCCGGCTGCATTATCAATATGGTGGCCGGAAACATCTCGATTCGATTCGGCTTCAAAGGCCCGAACATTTCAATCGTTACTGCGTGCACGACGGCAACCCACAACATCGGGGAAGCTGCGCGAATGATTGCCTATGGCGATGTTGATGTAATGGTCGCAGGAGGCGCCGAATACGGCACCACCCCAACTGCGTACGGCGGTTTCACGGCGGCTCGAGCGCTTTCTACACGCAATGACAACCCACAGGCGGCATCCCGCCCCTGGGATCAGGATCGGGACGGGTTTGTTCTCAGCAACGGCGCCGGCGTCGTCGTGCTGGAAGACTATGAGCATGCCCGCCAGCGTGGAGCACGAATATATGCTGAGCTTATCGGCTATGGCCGCAGCGCAGATGCCTTCCATATGACCTCGCCACCGGAAAACGGCGAAGGTGCTGCGAGATGCATGCGGGCCGCGTTACAGGACGCGGGCGTCGACGGCGAGCAGGTCGACTACATCAACGCCCATGGGACGTCGACCATGGTCGGCGACCGTGCAGAAATCGCCGCCATCCGTTCCTTGTTCGGAGCGCATGCTGAGCAAATGATGATCAGCTCAACGAAATCAATGACCGGCCATCTTCTGGGCGCCGCTGGCGGAGTGGAAGCCATCTACTCGATCCTTGGGCTTTACGAGGGCGTGGTCCCGCCGACCATCAATCTGGACGCGCCCGATCCGGATGTCGCAGGCCTTGACCTTGTCCCCCATGAAGCCCGAGATTCAGCGATCCAGATCGCGCTATCCAATTCCTTCGGTTTCGGTGGAACCAACGGCTCGCTGCTGCTGCAGCGGCTGGCTTGATCACGGCCGATTTGCCCAATCATGCCAACTGCGGTCAAACCGCACACGCTGGAACTAAGCGCTGACCTCGATCTCCTTGGGGTACATCGCGCATCCCCCGACCACTGGCCCTATCTACTGTCAAGTACGGCGCCGGGCGGCTCGCTGGGGCGCTACAGCCTGCTGCTCTATCAGCACGGTGAAACTTTCGGTATTCAGGGCGACTCGACAGATGAATTCGTTGAGCCCAATTCCGCCTTTTTTGAGGCGCTTGCAGGCCTCCCCATTTCAACTCGAAGTCCGGCTAGCAGCCTGTGGCCCTTTGTTGGCGGGTGGTTTGTTTATCTGTCCTACGAACTGGTCGCTTCGATTGAGACCCGGCTCAAACTGCCAGCGGCTGCCGATGGACTGCCGATTGCCTGGGTCGCTCGCTGCCCGGCCGCTCTGGTTGTCGATCACGAGACCGGCAAGATCACACTGATTGCCGAAAGCAAGGATCTGCTGGCGCAGGCTCGAGAGAGCCTTGCCGACATCAAATTTTTTGACGATCAGACGGCTCTGACACTGCCAGCCCTTGATCTGACCGCCGACCCTGGTCATCTCTTCAAGCAGGGGGTCGATCAGATTCGAGAATGGATTCGCGCGGGCGACGTCTTTCAGGTCAACCTCTCTCGCGGGTGGCGGGGCGAGGCGGACACGGAGATCAACCCGGTCGCGGTCTATCGTGCGCTTGCCGCGTCAAACCCGTCGCCATTCGCCGGACTGGCCCATCTGCCGGGAGGCACCGTGGTCAGCTCGTCGCCAGAACGCCTGGTCGAGGTTCGCGAGGGCGTTGCCCAAACCCGACCGATCGCGGGGACGCGGCCTCGCGGCCACGATGAGATCAGTGATGCATCCCTGTCGGCCGAGCTGGTCGCACATCCCAAGGAGCGTGCCGAGCACATCATGCTGATCGATCTGGAACGCAACGATCTCGGGCGCGTCTGTGAAACGGGAAGCATCGAGGTCGATGAACTGATGGTGATCGAAAGCTATGCCCACGTTCACCATATCGTCTCGAACATCCGCGGTCGGATCAGACCTGGCATTGACGTCGCGCAGATCATCAAGGCAACTTTTCCCGGCGGGACGATCACCGGATGCCCCAAGGTTCGATGCATGGAGATCATCGCCGAGCTTGAGGGGCAGGGACGAAGCTTCTACACCGGATCGATGGGCTATATCGGCCTGGACGGACACCTTGACCTCAATATCTTGATTCGCAGTCTTGGAATTAGCGGCAGGACGCTGGAATTTCGCACGGGCGCTGGCATCGTGGCTGATTCTGACCCGGACGCTGAGCTGGCCGAAACCGAAGCCAAGGCGCGCGGCCTGCTGCGGGCACTGCAGAGTCCATGAAAACGCTGATCAATGGACAGGCGCTGGACCATGTTGCGGCCACAGATCGCGGACTTCTGTTCGGTGACGGGCTGTTTGAAACGATGGCCTTCTGGAACGGGCAGTGCCCACTCTGGGAGCGACACATGCGGCGGCTGACGCGAGGCTGCCGCATGCTGGGTATCGCCTCACCCGACTTCGTGCTGGTCGAGGACGAGTGCCGGGCGTTAGCGCAATCCAGCAAACGGATCGTGATTCGTCTGACCCTGACTCGAGGTAGCGGCGGGCGAGGCTACTGGCCAGATGTCACCGGCAAACCGACTCGAATTCTGCAGAGCCGTGAATGGCCCGAATCTCTGGAAAAACAGCAGCAGAACGGAATGAAGGCCATCACCAGCACGGTTCGACTCAACCTTCAGCCCGCACTGGCCGGCCTCAAGCACTGCAATCGAATCGAGCAGGTCCTGGCCGCACAAGAGTGCCAGCAACAGGGCGCCGAGGAGGCACTCGTGTTCGATCAAAGCGGACGATTGGCCGAGGCCGTGTCTTCGAATCTGCTGCTTCGATATCAGGGCCGGTGGATCACGCCCAGCAGCCCGGCGGCCGTGGCCGGTGTGGGTCTGGAATGGCTTCTTGCCGCCCCCCCACTGAAGATTCAGGCACGCGCTGTCGAACTTGCGCAGGTCGGTCGAGCCGACTCGATCCTGGTGATAAACTCAGTCGGCGGCATTCGGCCATTGAGCCATCTTGATCACCGCGCTTTGATCATTGATCAGGACTGTCGGCGCTTTCAAAATCAATGGAATCAAAAGCTTATCCCCGTATGCGACGACTGCTGACGCTTTCTCTGATGGTTGTTCTGCTGGCCGGACTGAGCGGGCTGTGGCAGTGGAAGCAGTGGCGGCACTTTCTCGATACGCCGATCAATTCAGATTCAGCGCTGAGGCTGTGGGTAGAACCCGGAGACGGCCTGAATGACTTGATCGAGCAGCTTGAAGTCCTGGGTCTGGCACGACCCGACTGGCGCTGGCGCCTGTACGGTCGACTCGAAGGTCCACGATTGAAACGCGGTGAGTTCCGACTCGATGCGAATCTGACCGTGGACCGATTGATTGCTGCCCTAGAGTCCGGAAACGTCCTCGAGCATCGATTTACCATCGTCGAGGGCTGGACCCTGAAGCAGCTGCGGCAAGCCCTGGCCCAGGAGACCCGATTGCGTCACGACAGCTCATCGCTTAGCGAACAGGCTTTGATGGAACGATTCGGCTGCTCGGGCTGCGCGGCTGAGGGCCGATTCCTGCCAGAAACCTATTTCTTTCTCCGGGGCAGCAGCGATTTGGATTTGCTCGAACGCGCCTATTTCGAGATGTCTGAGGCGCTCGACGAGGCCTGGGCTGAGCGCCTTCCCGACCTGCCAATCGACAGCCCTGATGAGCTGCTGATTCTGGCTTCCCTGATCGAGCGCGAGACCGGTGCCCCCGTCGAGCGCCCAGAGGTCGCCGGGGTATTCAAGCGCCGATTGGAGCTGGGAATGCGCCTGCAAACCGACCCCACGGTCGTTTACGGCCTTGACGAGAATTTCGACGGCCGTATTCGACGCGTGCACCTTCGGACGGACCATCCCTGGAACACCTATACACGCCACGGGCTGCCGGCCACGGCAATCGCCATGCCCGGAAGAGCGTCGTTGTTTGCCGCCGCTCAGCCGGCGGACGGCAGCAGTCTGTACTTCGTATCACGCGGCGACGGCACCCACCACTTTTCGGACACCCTGCAGGAGCACAACGCTGCGGTCGATCGATACATCAGAGGGCGTTAGGCATGTCGGGCAAGAGATCAGAACACGCAGGCCGTCTCATCACCCTGGAGGGCGGTGAGGGTGCCGGTAAATCCACCGCGGTGGCAACGATTGATCAGTGGTTAAGAGGACGCGGTCGCAGCGTCATTCTGACGCGCGAACCTGGTGGCACTCCACCAGCCGAAAAAGTTCGCGCCCTGCTGTTAGATCCGGCCACTGGACCGCTCGAGCCCCTGACCGAGCTACTGCTGATGTTCGCTGCCCGCGCCGAGAATCTTAAGCAGATCATTCGCCCCGCTCTGGAGCGAGGCGACGATGTAATCTGCGACCGCTTCACCGATGCCTCAATGGCTTATCAGGGTTACGGGCGCCAGCTGGGCCCGGAACCAATCAAGGCCCTTCAGGCGGTCGTCCATCCCGACATCGAGCCCTGTCTGACCCTGCTCCTGGACGTGCCGGTCGACCTGGGCCTTGAGCGGATAGAGCAGCGCGGCGGTCAGCCGGATCGTTTCGAACAGACCGATAGCGAGTTTCTCGAACGCGTTCGCCAGGGCTATCTGGACCAGGCAGCGGCATGCCCGGACCGATTCTTTGTGGTCGACGCAGGGCAGAGCGTAGACAGTGTCCAGCAAGACATCACCCGGATTCTCAACGAGCAGCTGGCATGAAGCTACCCTGGCTGGACGACCTGCAGAGGCAGCTCAACGACACGTTCCTCGCTCAGCGCCTGGGGCATGCACCGTTGATCGAAGGGCCTTCCGGTGTTGGGAAACGCGCGCTGGGCGACTGGCTGAGTCGCCGCATTCTCTGTCTCGAGGGCGCGGAACAGGCGCCGTGTGGCAATTGCCGCTCCTGCACTTTGTTTGGCGGTGGGGCGCATCCGGATTTCTTCGACATCGGCATTCCCGAGGACAAGCGGGAAATCCCGGTGGACAGCATTCGCGACCTGAACGGTCGCCTTCAGCTGACCGCAAGCCTTACCGATCGCCGCGTGGGACGAATCCTCCCGGCCGAGGCGATGAACACCAATGCCGCCAACGCACTCCTCAAGTCCCTCGAGGAGCCAGCAAGCAATGCCTGGCTAATTCTGATCAGCGATCAGCCGAGCCGCCTGCCGGCAACGATCCGAAGCCGCTGCCAGGCCATCACGGTCAGGCCGCCAGCGCACGATGAGGCGCTGGCATGGCTCAAGTCTCAGGTCACCGCTCGCTCCATACAAGCTGACGAGGAAACAACAGAGCACGCGCTGGAACTGGCCGGTGACGCTCCCTTGGCCGCGCTCGAATTGATTGAAGGAGAGGGCATGGAATTCGGCCTGAGCATTCGGCAAGGCCTGATCAGGACCGCCCGCGGTGAGGCGCTTCAGAACGTGCTCGATTCGTCCTGGACTGCACATCCTGAGCTGACCTGGCGCTGGATTTCGACCTGGATTGGCCTGGTTCTTAGAAGCAGCCTAGGCGCCCGAAAAAAAGCCGACTTGCTCGGTGAGCTTCCAGATTACTTGAAGCCAGAGTCAGTGGCTCGCTTGTGGGATCAAGCGCTGCGCGGAAGCGCACTGGCGCGGGGAAATGCTCGCCAGGATCTATTGCTGGGCAAATGGCTGCTAGAATGGACGGCAGTCTGTAACCAGCGCACTTAATCCGATGGCCCAGCAAGGTATTCTTTCCTACAGCATCGAGTCCAAACAGGATCTCTATGCAGCTTATATGCCGTTTCTTCTCAACGGCGGTCTGTTCGTCCCGACTAAAAAGCGTTTCAAGCTTGGCGACGAAGTCCTGATTCTTCTGAGCCTTCTAGGTGAAGAGCGAATTGCCATTCCGGGCCAGGTGGCCTGGATCACGCCGCCCGGATCCCAGCACAGCATCATCTCGGGGGTTGGAATTCACTTTTCCGATAGCCCGGAGGGCGGCCAGGCCAAGCATACGATCAGTTCTCTGCTTGCCGGGATGCTGGAGAGCGACAAGCCCACCCAGACGATCTGAACGGTCCACATCAGCCACCTCGGATGGAGCGTTCGATCATCCATGTCGACATGGATGCCTTCTTCGCTAGCGTCGAACAACATGATCACCCTGAACTGCGCGGCCGCCCGGTCATGGTGGGGGGCGGACGAGCTCGCGGTGTCGTAGCGGCTGCCAGCTATGAAGCTCGTCAGTTCGGCGTGCGATCTGCGATGCCAGGTCGTACAGCCAGGCGCTTGTGTCCCCACGGAGTTTTCGTCAGAGCTCGATTCGAACGCTACCGTGAAATTTCGGCAGCAGTTTTTGGTGTTTTTCATGAATTGACCGACCAGGTCGAAGGCCTGAGTCTCGACGAAGCATTTCTCGATGTGAGCGACGCAGTGCGAGACGGAAAAGCTCTGCAATCCATCGGTCGTCAGCTCAAGCTGAGGATCAGTCAGGATATGGGTCTGAGTGCCTCGGTTGGCATGTCCCACAATAAGCTGCTGGCAAAACTTGCCTCGGACTACGACAAGCCGGATGGCCTCGTCTTCGTCCCTCAGGACGGTATCCACCGCTTCCTTGATCCGCTGCCCGTGCGACGCCTTTGGGGCGTGGGCCCGAAGACGACCGAAAAGCTTCATGATGCGGGGATCTTTACGGCCGGGCAACTGCGCAAGACCGCTGCCGATGTACTCATCGATCTATTCGGGTCCAGCGGCCCCGACTTGGCATCGAGAGCGGCCGGTATTGATGATCGCCCAGTCAAACCCCGGCGCCGTCGGCGCTCGATCAGTCAGGAAACGACCTTTAGCGATGACCTCACTGATTTGGAACAGCTTTTGCCTGTCGTTCACGAGCAGGCACAGTCCATAGCCGAGACGTTGCGCCGCAAGAATCTGCACGCGCGCACGGTTGTTCTCAAGCTTCGATCCAGCAGTTTCTCCACGCTGACTCGAAGCCAAACCCTCAACGGCTACACGCGCGAAGTATTGCTGATCGAACAGACAGCAATCGACCTACTCAGGGCCTGGCTAGACTGGCATCCGGAATTTGCCATCCGACTACTCGGAATAGGCGTATCAGGTCTGGTCAGTCAGCCTGATGACTCCAGTTGGTTGACCTCGGGCTAAAACGGTCGGACCGAGGGTGTCACGGCAAAGAGCGGCGGGGCAGGGTCGACGCCCCGCCGATTGCTGTCAGTCGCTTGAACTCTTGGCCTCGCCGAACTGATCACGCAGCTCGCGCCGAAGAATTTTGCCGACATTGGTCTTGGGCAATTCATCAACAAACTCGACGTATTTGGGCACCTTGTAGCCGGTTAACTCCTTGCGGCAGTGATCGCGCACTTCCTTGACGGTCAGGCTCGGATCCTTGCGCACAACGATCACCTTGACCGCTTCACCGGATTTCTCGTCAGGAGCACCGATGGCACCGACTTCGAGCACCTTCGGATGATCGGCAATCACGTCTTCGATTTCGTTCGGGTAAACGTTGAAGCCGGATACCAAGATCATGTCCTTCTTGCGATCGACGATGAAAAAGAATCCCTCTTCGTCCATCCGCGCCATGTCGCCGGTTCGCAGCCATCCCTCGTCATCGAGTACCTTGGCGGTTTCTTCAGGACGCTGCCAGTAGCCCTGCATGACCTGAGGGCCTTTTACACAGAGCTCCCCGGTGTCGCCAACGCCTTGTGCATTGCCGTCCTCATCAATGACCTTGCATTCAGTCGATGAAATCGGCAGGCCAATGGCGCCGTTGTAGTCCTTGAGATCCATCGGATTGATGCATGCCGCCGGCGAGGTCTCGGTCAAGCCATAAGCCTCGATCAGGGGCACGCCGGTGGTCTTCTTCCAGCGCTCGGCGACCGCGCGCTGCACGGCCATGCCGCCCCCGAGGGTCAGACGCAGCGGAGAGAAATCCAGCTCGGCGAATCCCGGGGTGTTGAGCAGACCATTGAACAGCGTATTGACGCCAGTAATCGCGGTGAATTTCACATTGCCCAGTTCCTTCACGAAGCCGGCCATATCGCGAGGGTTGGTGATCAGGACATTACGGCCGCCAAGCTTGAGAAAAACCAGGCAGTTGGCCGTCAGAGCGAAGATATGGTAGAGCGGCAAGGCGGTGACGATGGTCTCCTTGCCCGGCGAGGCCAGCTCGCCTAGCCAGGCCGCGGACTGCTGCATGTTCGCAACCATATTTCCGTGCGAGAGCATGGCGCCTTTTGAAACGCCCGTGGTGCCCCCGGTGTACTGCAGAAATGCCAAGTCGTCGTGGCTGATTTCTGGTTCATCCAGGCTCTTTCCGGCGCCCTGCGAGAGCACCGACTTGAGCTGCAGGGCGCCTGGCAACGAGTAGGCCGGCACCGCCTTCTTGACCTTGCGGAGCACGAAGTTCATCACCATGCCCTTGATCGTGCTCATCATGTCGCCCATGCTGGTCAGGATGACGTGTTCAACGTCCGTATCGTCGACAACGGCCTCTAGCACGCTGGCGAAGTTCTCCATGATCAGGATCGCTTTGGCGCCGGAATCCTTGAGCTGGTGCTTAAGTTCGCGAGCCGTATAGAGGGGATTGGTATTCACGACCACCAGGCCGGCTCTCAGCGCACCGAATACAGCAATCGGGTACTGCAAGACGTTGGGCAGCATGATGGCGATTCGATCGCCCTTCTTCAGGCCCATGGCCTGCAGCTGCGCACCAAAAGCCGCGCTGAGTTGATCGACCTCGTCATAGGTCAGCTCAGCGCCAAAATTGACGTAGGCAACGGAACCTCTGTACGTGTCACAACTTTTGTTGATCACGTCCGGAACCGAGTTGAACTCATTCATGTCGATTTCGGCCGGCAGATTGGCGCGGTATTGTCCCAGCCAAGGTTTGTCGGTCATGTGTCTACCCTTCGATTGGTGTTGGATTTTGTTCCCCAAGCTTGGCACAGCCGTGGTCCGGAGACAAGCCGGTTTGCCCGTTGATCAACAGTGGGCTATTCTCCGTCCAGGACCTCGAGTAAGCGATAGAAATGGGCGAGCAAAACGTACAACAAAGCAGTGACGAAAACACCCGCCGCGCCTTCATGAAGGCGCTGCTCGATGAAGTGCGTGCACTCGAGGACATGCACAGCACCCAGATGTTTGAGAGTGGTATTCGGAGGATAGGAGCCGAGCAGGAAATGTTCCTGGTCGATCGGGCCGCTCGACCAGCGCTCACCGCTATGCGGGTCCTCGATCAGACCGATGATCCACGTTTTACCCACGAACTCGGCCAGTTCAATCTTGAGGCCAACTTGTCGCCACTGGAGCTCGGCGGCGACTGCTTAGGTCGAATGGAAGCTGAAGCGCGGGAGGTCTGTGACCTAGCAGCGGAAGCCGCTGCAAAGGTTGACACGCGAATTGCCCTGGTCGGCATCCTGCCAACGTTGACACGAGATCATCTCACCCTTGATGCGATGGTTCCGACGGCCCGCTATTTCGCGCTCAACGAAGCGTTGCTTAAGCTTCGGGGCAGCGATTTTCAGGTCAATATCAAAGGAATCGACCAGCTCAATTTTAGGCTGAATAACTTGATGCTGGAGGCCTGTAATACGAGCTTCCAGGTTCATTTTCAGGTTGACGCCGACGAGTTTGCTCCGCTCTACAACATCGCTCAGGCGGTGACCGGCCCGCTTATGGCCTCCTGCGTCAATTCCCCGATTCTGCTCGGCAAACGACTCTGGCACGAAAGCCGGATTGCGGTTTTCGAGCACTCGATCGACGCGCGCTCTGAAGCTCACGCCGCGCGTGGTCACAAGCCCAGAGTGCATTTTGGTGATCACTGGATCGACGAATCGGTCATCGAGATCTTCAAAGAAGACATCGCTCGATTTCGGGTCATCCTAACCACGGAGTTCGAGGATGACCCTATCGGCAAGGTGGCCCGCGGCGAGGTGCCAAAACTCAGCGCACTGCGTTTGCATAACGGTACTGTCTATCGCTGGAATAGAGCCTGCTATGGCATCTCTGACAACGGCAAGCCGCATTTGAGAATCGAGAATCGCGTTATTCCCTCTGGACCCACCGTGCTCGACGAGGTGGCCAATGCGGCCTTTTTCTTTGGCATGATGTCAGCCCTTGCGAAGCGAACCCCTGACATTCGGGAGAAGCTGCAGTTCGCGGATGTGAAAGCCAACTTCCTAGCCGCCGCGCGAGAGGGCTTGCGCGCACAGCAGGTCTGGTTCGATGATCAGCAGGTGACCGCTCAGGAACTGCTGCTGGATAACCTTCTGCCGCTGGCGCGTGAAGGTCTGGCGGAGAGCGGGATCGACGAACAAGATATCGATCGATACATCGGCACCGTGGAGAAACGCGTTCAGCGCCGCCGTACCGGCGCGCGATGGCTGCTCGAGTCATTGGATAGGATCAAGGACCAGGCCAGCCCTCACGAATGCCTGAGAGCTTTGACATCAAGCATGATCGAACAGCAGCAAAGCGGTAAGCCAATCGCTGACTGGGAGCTGGCCGAGTTCTGTCTGACCCAGGATTGGCGTGACAGCTACCGCACGGTCGGGCAGTTCATGGCCACTGACCTCTTCACCGTTCGCCCAGACGATATCGTGGATTTCGCGGCCAGCCTGATGGAGTGGCGATACGTTCGACATGTTCCGGTCGAAGACGATTCAGGCCACCTTCTCGGATTGGTGTCTCACAGACAGTTGCTTAGGCTGGTGGCGCGAGGTGGGCGTGATGGCCAGACCCGAATGGTGCGCGACATCATGCATACCGAACCCCTGTCGATCAGCCCGGAAACGACCACCGTGGAAGCCATTCGTATCATGCGTGAGAAACGCTTGAGCTGCTTGCCTGTCGTTAAGGACGAAAAGCTGGTTGGCCTGGTGACCGAATACGACCTGATCATGGTCGCAGGTCGACTGCTTGAAAGCTATCTGGCGGAGGATTCCTAGACTTGGGCTTCCTCCAAGGTCTTGTGATTTCTCTGATCGCGCTGCCGCTGGTTGCCTGCGGACCGAAGGCACCCGATGAAGATCGTATTCGAAACATCCTTGAGAGCATGACCCAAGCGTTGGAGGAGCGCGACACGGCAAAGGTCTTTGAGCCGCTGGCCGACGACTTCGTCGGCGAAACCTGGGATCTGGATCGTCGAGCGCTGCGATTGATTCTGCGACGGGAAATGCTCTCGCACGATCGCCTAAGAGCCCGCCTGTTCGATATCGAGGTCGATCTGCTTTCAGCGGACCGCGCTCGCGTGACGTTTCAGGTTTTTCTCACCGGGGGCAGCGGATTAATGCCTAGTGAGGGTCGATGGTTTCTAGTCGAGACCGGCTGGCGCGAAAACGACGATTGGCAGCTGATCTCCGCTCGCTGGGAGAATGTGATCGGGCGCTGAGTCCGGGCCTTCGATACGGGGGCCGACTGCTGCCCTCGCGCACTTGATTCGATTTCAAAATCGGTCGACGCCGAAAGCTGCGGCATAATAGAGACCATGTCTCTTGCGCTATTCAGTCGACCTGTCCAAGCGTGGTTCCGAGAGCGTCTGGGGGAGCCGACGCAAATCCAGTCAAGCGCCTGGGCCGCAATCCAGCAGGCTCAACACGTTTTGATCAGTGCCCCGACCGGGTCGGGAAAAAGCCTGGCCGCCTGGGTTCCGCTGCTCGATCGAACCCTGACCCGTCCACGCAAGCGCCGGGGCGTTCGTGTCCTGTATCTTTCGCCGCTGCGCGCACTCTCACGAGACATGGCCAGCGGGATGCTGGAACTGCTCGATCATCCGGCCTTGTCTGGGCTTCAGCCAGAGGCCCTTCGAATCGCCGTTCGAACCGGGGACACGCCGCCATCAGAGCGCGCGCATCAGCGCCGTCAGCCCCCGGATATCCTACTGACCACGCCAGAATCGCTGTTCGTTCTGCTCGGGACCCGGGCAGGACGCAGCATGCTTTCCACGGTCGAGACGGTGCTCGTTGATGAGGTGCATGCCTTGGTTGGTGATAAGCGCGGCACCCATCTGGCAATATCGTTGGAACGTCTCCAGCACCTGACGGGCGACACACTGCAGCGCGTCGGTCTATCCGCCACGGCTCGACCGCTGGAAAGCGTCGCGAACTATCTAGTCGGGAGCGGTAGGGACTGTCGTATTGTCGACTGGAGCACGCCGCAGCCTCCGGCCGTGCATCTGGAGACTCCGCCGTGGCCGCTGGGTCACATTGCTGGCCAGATGCACTGGGAGTTCATTATTCAGCGCTTGGTCGGCCTGAGCCAGCAAAGCGGGAGCTTGCTGATCTTCTGTAACACGCGTGCCCTGGTTGAGCGCCTGGGCCAGGCGCTGACGGACCAACTCGGAGAGGAGCAGCTAGCCGTCCACCACGGCAGCCTCGGCATCGAGCGTCGGCGGAACGTGGAGATGGGCCTGAAATCGGGACAGATTCGAGTGGTCGTTTGTACCGCCTCTCTCGAGTTGGGCATCGACGTCGGGCCACTGGACCGCGTCTGCCAGATCGGCATGTGTCAGTCCATTAATACGTTTCGACAGCGCGCCGGACGCGCGAGGCATCGGCCGGGTGAGGTCGGTGCAATCCACGTCTTCCCGCTGAGCCTAAGCGATCTTCTTGATTTCGAAGCCGCTCACCTGGCACTCAAGCGGGGTGAGATGGATCCGGTCAGTGAACGGCGGGGCGATCTGGACGTCCTCGCCCAACAGCTCATAGCCCTCGTGGCATCAGGAGAGGGCAGGGCGGCACAGTTACACTCTCTGATAGCCTCTTCATGGCCTTATCGGGACTTTTCACGCGCCCAGACCGATCGTCTGATCGACATGCTCCACAATGGTTACATCAAGGGACGAGAAACGGGCCAGGGACCCGTGATCCGAACCGCAAAAGATACCCTTGAGGCACCACCTCTGGCCGATCGGCTCAGCTTGATTAACTCCGGGACTATCCCCGAGTGGTTCGAATACGACGTCGTCGATGAACGAGGGCAAGTGCTGGGACGTCTGGATGAGGAGTTCGCCTTCGAGTCAGCGCCCGGACAGGTCATGAGCCTGGGCGGGCAATCCTGGCGTATCCAGAGGATTCAGGCCGGGCAGGTGCAGGTAGAAGCTTGCGAGGAGCCTGCACCGAGCCTGCCTTTCTGGTTCGGCGACGGTGCTGGACGCAGCGTTACGCTTAGCCAGTACGTCCGGCTCATTTGCGGGCAAATGCATGCGACCCATTCCGAGCTACGGTCTTGGCTTACCGAAGCAAAATCCCATCTGGGTCTACTTCCGGGACGCGAGGATATTATTTTCGAGCGCTTTTTTGATCCGGGAGGCGATCAACATCTGGTCATTCACAGCCTCTTTGGCGCGCGCCTAAACCGAGCCTGGGGCCTGGCGCTTAGAAAACGCTTCTGCCGAAATTTCAATTTCGAACTCCAGGCTGCAGCGACCGACAACGGCGTGCTGATTTCGCTTGGTGCGGTCCACAGTTTTGCGCTCGAGGACGTTTCGGCCTGGCTTCGATCCGATCAGATTAGGGATGTGCTGACCCAAGCGATGCTCGATACTCCGATCTTTCAGACCCGTCTTCGCTGGTGCGCGAACAACGCCCTGGCGGTCGCAAGACGCGACCTGCGGGGAAAAGTGCCGGCCCAGACCCAGCGTAACCAGACCGAGAATTTCATCGCTCGTGTATTTCCTGACCAGCTGGCCTGCCTGGAAAACCTGTCCGGAAAACGCGAAGTGCCCGACCACCCGCTGGTCGATCAGGCGCTGCGGGACTGCATGGATGACTATATGGATCTGCCCGGACTGATCGATCTTGTTGAGTCCATCGAGCGTCAGCAGGTTCGAATTCATTTCGTTGACCGCGAAGAGCCATCTGCGCTGGCTGAAACACTCATCCATGCGCCCAGGAACAGCTTTCTCGATCCGGCTGCGGCCGAAGAACGCCGAACGCGGACCTTTGAGGAACGCGGGCCCCAGCGCGGTGGACGGGCAGTTCTCGAGCGTGCAGATCCGGACCTAGCCTCGCGTGATGGCTTGCTGAGAGGGCTCCTGCGATTCGGTTTCCTAACCGCGGCCGAAGGTGAGCGGTGTCGCGCTGGGAATGCATTCACCCAACTCGTTCGGGAATGCAGCGCGGTAACGATCAGAGTCGCCCCTGACTCGGTTTTATGGGTTGCCATGGAGCAACTGCCACAATTTCTGAGCGCCTGGCCGGGTGCACGTATCGGCCCTTTTCTCAGTCAACAGCTCACGCCCGAGCCAAATCCAGATCCTGACGAAGCGCTGTGCCAGATTGTCATTGGGCGAATCAGATTCAAGGGATCACTCAAGTCCGACGACCTGCAGAACACGCTCGGTTTGTCGGGGTCCGATGCCATCGCCGCACTCCTGCGGCTCGAATCCGAGGGTTTACTGGAGGTGAGCGGGGAGGAGGGTGGCAAACGCGTCTGGCGCGAGAGAAAGCCCCTCGCGCTTGCCTAGGTGCGATCTCTCAGTACCTTGTCCCCACGGACCAACCAAGACAGACTGATGGTTACCCAACACAAACGGCCATCAATGAAGTCCGTGTAAACAAGCTACCGAGAGGTCACTTATAAAGAAACATCACAAGGGGAGTTGCTGAACGCTGTCGCCTGCGTCGAAAAGCTCGTTCAGCAGCCCGACATTGCGGAGAGCCTGAAAGGTAGCGTACTTGGAAAGATCCAGATAGGCCGCCGTGCCGGCAGCCCGTCTGGATTTCGATCAAGCTGATCAGACGATGTAAACAAATATGAACAATCCGAGCCAGACCACGTCGACAAAATGCCAGTACCAAGCCACGGCTTCAAACCCAAAATGGTTTTTCTTGCTGAAATGACCGGCTCCGCAGCGTGCGGCGATCACGGTCAACATAATTACCCCAACCGTCACGTGCATCCCGTGGAACCCGGTCAGCATAAAAAATGTCGAGCCATAAATGCCCGAGCCCAAGGTTAGCCCCAGGTCCTGATAGGCATGAACGTACTCATAGCCCTGGACATAGAGAAACACAAGGCCGAGAAGAATAGTCGCGACCAACCAGCCGATCAGGGCACCGCGCTGCGCGCGCTTGAGCGCCCAATGCGCCATGGTAATCGTCACCCCCGACGTCAGCAGAATCAGCGTGTTCACCATCGGGAGCCCGAAGCCCGGAATAGTTTCGAAAGTGCCTCCTAATTCCGCCGGGCCGTGAGTCGGCCAGGTCGCTTCATAGCCTGGCCAGATCAACTCATTGGTCATCGCGCCGGTGCCCTCTCCGCCCAACCAAGGCACAGAGAGCATGCGCGCATAGAAGAGGGCGCCAAAGAAGGCGGCAAAGAACATGACTTCGGAGAAGATGAACCAGATCATCCCTTGCCGAAAAGACACATCAACCGAGCTGTTGTACAGACCGGCTTCTGACTCACGGATCACATCAGCGAACCAGCCAAACATCATCAGGATCACAGTCGCTGCGCCAGCCGCGAAAAACCACGGGCCGCTGGCCGCCTCGTTCATCCAGTTGGCGGCTCCGATCATCATGATAAATAAACCGATCGAACCCACGATTGGCCATTTCGCAGTATCGGGGACGTAATAATTGCCTTGTGCCATGGGGGCTCCCAGCTCTCTTTCTGTTATCCAGTTGTCAGTTGACGACGGCCAGCGCCTCGCTGGCGTCGTGGTTCGGGTAAATGATGTAGGACAGTGTAATCAGATCGGTCTTGCCCGGCAGCTGTGTGTCAACAAAGAATCGCACCGGCATTTCGCGCGACTCGCCGGGCAGCAGCACCTGCTCGGTGAAACAAAAGCACTCGGTTTTATTGAAGTACAAGGAGGCAAGACCGGGTGCCACGCTCGGCACGGCCTGAGCGACCAGCGTTTCGCTGGAGCGATTGTGGGCGATGTAGGTCGTCTCATACATCTTTCCTGGGTGAACATCCATCATCCGCTCAACCGGCTCAAAGGCCCAGGGCAGAGAAGAATTCACGTTGGAATCAAAATGGACGGTCACCAAGCGGGATTCATCAATTTCCGTGCTCAGCTGTTCGCTCACCGCAGACTCGGCCGTTCGACCGCCGATTCCGGTAATTTCGCAAAACTTGTCGTAAAGAGGAACCAGCAGGTAGCCGAAACCAAACATTGCTACCGCAAACAGGCTTAGGTAACCCACGGTTTTTACGTGAGAAAGCGTATTGCTCACTTCAAGCTCCTGAATAGTTGAAGAAGGCTCGACCGATAAAGAAAAGGTAGATTCCAAAAACAACTGCAGCCAGAAGCAGCGCAGTCTTCATCGCTGCGCGCTTCTGGCGTTTGGAATTGCCCTTGCCGGCGGGTTCGGTCATTTGCCGCCCACAACCTCGGGCTCGTCATGTAGCCGGTTGGAATGACCTGCAGTTTGATCATCCACCAAAGGAGGAGTATCAAAAGTATGGAGAGGAGCAGGCGAGGGCACCGTCCATTCCAGCCCGTGAGCTCCATCCCATACACGGTCCGTTGCCTTAACTCCGCCGCGCGCACACTTCCAGACGATGTAGGCGAAGAGAAGCTGTCCAAAGCCGAACATGAAGCCGCCGATGGACGAAATCATGTTGAACTCGGCAAACTGTACCGCATAATCCGGAATTCGACGCGGCATGCCCGCCAAACCGAGATAATGCTGCGGGAAAAACAGAACGTTAATCCATACTGTTGACCACCAGAAGTGGACCTTGCCGAGCGTCTCGTTGTACATGTAGCCGGTCCACTTTGGCAGCCAGTAATACACCCCAGCCATGATCGCGTAGATTGCCCCGGTCACAAGAACATAGTGGAAATGCGCGACAACAAAATAGCTGTCGTGATACTGGAAGTCGGCCGGAACGATGGCAAGCATCAATCCTGAAAATCCGCCGATAGTGAACAAAACCACAAAGCCAAGGGCAAAAAGCATTGGTGTTTCAAAGGTCATCGAACCGCGCCACATCGTTGCGATCCAATTGAACACCTTAACGCCGGTCGGGACGGCAATGATCATCGTGGCATACATGAAAAACAGCATTGCGCCGAGCGGCATCCCAACGGTAAACATGTGGTGAGCCCAGACGATGAACGACAGGAAGGCGATCGAGGCCGTGGCATAGACCATTGAGGTATAGCCGAACAGCGGCTTGCGCGCGAAGGTCGGGATGATCTCCGACACAATCCCGAAGGCCGGCAGAATCATGATGTAGACCTCTGGATGGCCGAAAAACCAGAAGATATGCTGGTAGAGCACCGGATCGCCTCCGCCTGCTGCATTAAAAAAGCTGGTGCCGAAGAATCGATCAGTGAGTAGCATGGTTACGGCACCGGCTAGAACCGGCATGACCGCGATCAACAGAAATGCAGTAATCAGCCAGGTCCAGACGAACAGTGGCATCCGGAGTAGGGTCATTCCGGGCGCGCGCATGTTCAGGATCGTCGCGATGATATTGATGGCACCCATGATTGATGAGATGCCCATCAAATGGATCGCGAAAATCACGAACGCAAGGCTGTTTCCGCCCTGCAGAGACAGGGGCGGGTAGAGCGTCCAGCCTGACGCAGGCGCCCCGCTGGGCATAAACAACGTTGATAGCAGCAGGAAAAATGCAAAGGGCATGATCCAAAACGACCAGTTATTCATGCGCGGTAGCGCCATGTCTGGTGCTCCGATCATCAGCGGCACCATCCAATTGGCCAGTCCGACAAATGCGGGCATGACGGCCCCGAAGATCATCACCAGCGCATGCATGGTGGTCATCTGGTTAAAGAATTCGGGATTGACTAACTGCAGTCCCGGAACGAATAGCTCGGCCCGAATGACCAAGGCCATGGCGCCGCCGACCAGAAACATGATCAGCGAAAACACCAGGTACAGGGTCCCGATTTCTTTGTGATTCGTCGAAAATACCCAGCGCGCGATGCCAGAGCGATGCGGGCCGTGGTGATCGTCGTGTTCGGCAGTAGTGTCGTGACTCATAAAAGACAATTCCTCGATATCAGTTGCCGGATGCCCGGTGCTTAACCCTGATCCTGTTCAGCTTTCAAGTTGACAATAGTGGACGGCTGAATGATTTCCCCTTCGCCCTCACGCCACGCGTTGCGCGTGTAGGTCAGGGCGGCCGCGATGTCCTGCGGCTCAAGTCGTCCTCTGAAACCGGTCATGGCGGTTCCTTCGCGTCCATTGAGGACAACCTGCGTGTGATCTGCCAGTGCGCCGGTCGGCTCACCGTTCTGCGCGAGCGCTGGGAATGCCGGCGCTAAGCCTCCGCCGTCGATCTGATGACAGGCAGCGCACTGGGCCTCATAAACGTTTGCGCCGCGATCCATGAGCTCGGCCCGAGTCCAGAGTCGGGCGGAGTCGTGCGCGGCATCAGCCAGACCTTCTTGTCGCTCAGCGACCCACGCTCGGTAATCCTCGGGCGACACAACCTCTACAACGATGGGCATGAACCCGTGATCTTTGCCGCACAACTCCGCGCACTGACCGCGGTAAATGCCCTCATCTTCGATAAAGGTCCACGCCTCGTTGACCATGCCCGGAATGGCGTCACGTTTCCAGCCAAGATCTGGCACCCACCAGGAATGAATAACATCATCGGATGTCAGCAAAAACCGAATCTTTGTTCGGGCGGGCAAGACCAAATAGTTATCAACGTTGCGCAGATAATTATCAACGTCCGCCGGATTTTCGCCCGAACCACGCTGGCGCACCCGATTGCTGTCGCGATCCATCGCGGAATAAAAACTGACGCCATCCTCAATGTAGTCGTATTTCCAAAGCCATTGGTAGCCGGTCACCTTGACATTAAGCTCAGCGCCGCCGGTGTCCTCCATTTCCATGAGTACTTGCGTGGCCGGGATAGCCATCGCAATCAGGATAAAAACGGGTATGGCAGTCCATAAGATCTCGGCTTTTGTCGAATGCGAGAAGGTCGCGGCCTTATAACCCTTGGATTTTCGGTGTAAGACGACTGAAGTAAACATCGCGGTGAAAACGAGCACACCAATAACAGTCACAATTCCAAGAATTCTGTTGTGGAGGCCGTAAACGCTCTTGCTGTATTCCGACGCTCCCTCCGGCATATTGCTACCGACCGCAAAAAGCCCCCACGTGATTACTATAATGACGGCCATCACGGCTAGGGCGACGATCAGTTCGTTGGTTCTCTTCATCCTCAACTCACCTGTTCTAAGTTCTTGTGGCTCCAGGCCGACAGCGGCCTGATTCGCTCTTTCATTTCTTCGGCGGCTTGTAATCGCTCATCGATGGGTAGAAAGGCACCCACCTCCTGGCGACGTCCCTTACAGGCCAAGTAGATTCGTCGATCACCGAACCGCCCGGACTCGACGACGATGTGAACCCAGGCCAGGGGAAATTCTCCTTTCTCCTCGCTTCCCTTTGACAGCCGGCTGAACTGCAGACTTTTCGGCCCGATCAAAATTCGTTCTCTCGCCCAATGACCGCGCCACGCCAATCTCAAGCACAACCCAACCGCGACAAGGTGCAGAACGGCTGCGGCCATAACGGGCCAGAGGCCCACGATTAACGGACCAATGGCAACTAACATCGTGATGGTGCTCAAGCCGCCAAAGACAAGCGCCAACCGGTCGAGGGATATCGAAAGATTGGATCTAAGCTCGACGATTTCAAAATCTGGATGATCTGGGTTTCGAGTTACGTCAATCATTCGAGAGGGACAAAGTATGCCGCTTTCGGGCGTAATTTCATGGTGAGTATTGTAGCCGATTCAGAAAAGACGCGGAAGGAAATCCTTCACTTTGATGAATGCTTGGGGTTGGATCTAACGACGGATCAAAACCCCCTGAAGCAATGACTGCGGTACACTCAAATTGGCTGTTTTTTAACGTTTGAGACCCCTATGTCCGATGATCGACTATCGCCACTGGACTTCCCACTGGACTTCGTGATTGCTGCCTACGACGAGCCCGACTCTGCGACCCAAGCGCTGAACTCGGATTGGTACGTCGATGAATCCGATCACGTTCACATGCTCGCCCAGTCGCTGGCGCTCGATCCCCGTCAGCGCGAGACAATCCGAAGCCGCGCGATCGACCTGGTCAAGCAGGTGCGTCAGCGCAGCGAAGAAATGGGGGCAATGGAGGCCTTCATGCAGGAATACGACCTGTCCTCCGAGGAGGGTGTCGTACTGATGTGCCTGGCAGAAGCGCTGCTGCGAATTCCGGACAGCGAAACAGCCGAAAAGCTGATCAGCGACAAGCTTTCGGACGCGGACTGGGAATCGCATTTGGGAAAGAGCGACTCGCTGTTCGTCAACGCCTCGACCTGGGGCCTGATGTTGACAGGAAGGCTCGTGCGAGTCGGCGAATCCAAGGGCCAAGCCATCGGTTCGACCCTGGCGCGGTTGGCAAATCGCTCAGGTGAGCCCGTTATCCGCCTTGCGATTCGCCAAGCAATGCGAATCATGGGGCACCAGTACGTAATGGGCCGGACCAGCAAAAGCGCGCTGGATCGTGCCGAAAAAAAAGCGAATCGCCGTTTTCGCTATTCATTCGACATGCTCGGCGAGGCTGCTTTGACCGCGGAGGATGCTCAGCGCTACCGGCAGGCGTATGAAGATGCGATCCGAACGATCGGGGCCCGAGTCGACACCGATTCGGTGTTCGCTGCACCCAGTATTTCGGTCAAACTCTCGGCTTTACACCCGCGCTACGAGCACGCCAAGCGAAGCCGCGTCGTGGCCGAACTGACGCCGATGGTGCGCGAGCTCGCACGCCTTGCTAAGGCGCAGGGTATCGCTCTAACCCTTGACGCGGAAGAGGCTGACCGATTGATGCTTTCGCTGCAGGTCTTCGAGGCCGTCCTCGAAGACGAGGGCCTCAACGGATGGGACGGGCTGGGGATGGCGTTGCAGGCCTATCAGCGGCGCGCCTGGTCAGCAATTGACTGGCTAGCCGACCGCGCTAGGCGCACTGGACATCGGCTGCCAATCCGACTGGTTAAGGGTGCCTACTGGGACACGGAAATCAAGACGGCCCAAATAGAGGGTCTTCCGGGGTACCCGGTGTTCACGCGGAAATCTAACACTGATTTGGCCTACCTGGCCTGCGCTAAAAAACTGCTGTCCATGCCGGAGCAGTTCTACCCGCAGTTCGCCACCCACAACGCACACACGATTGCTGCAATCGACGAGCTAGCCCGCAATGGTCAGGGATTCGAGTACCAGCGGCTGCATGGCATGGGCAAGGAACTCTACGACGCCGTGCTCGACGCCTCGGAATATCCAGCCGACTGCCGGGTCTATGCACCGGTCGGCGACCATAAGGACCTGCTGCCGTATCTGGTCCGGCGCCTTCTCGAAAACGGCGCGAACACCTCCTTTGTTAACCGAATTGTTGACGAGTCACTGCCGCCGGAGGAGGTCGTTAACGATCCTCTGGATCAGTTCGAAGCACTTGATCGCATTCCCCATCCAAGAATCGCTCCGCCACGGCTGCTCTTTGGCGACCGGCGCTTGAATTCCAGCGGCATCAATTTCGCCCAACAACCCGTGCTGGACAGTCTTAAGCGGTCGATGGATCGATTCACCCAGCACCAATGGACGGCTCGACCGCTGGGTCCAGGGGCGCGCTCTGTGCCTAATAGCCATCAGCTTCGCATGCCCTCCGACGTATCCCGGTCCCCCGGCCAGGTGTACTGGACCGACCCAGAATGCGCTGATGCAGTCATCGGCGGCCTGGTCGACGCTCAGCCTAACTGGGACCGACGCGGCGCTGTGGCGCGCGCTCAAGTTTTGGAGACCCTGGCCGACCTCCTCGAGGAAAATCGGGACGAATTGATGGCCCTGTGTGCCCTGGAAGCCGGCAAATCGTTGCGTGACGGAATCGCTGAAGTTCGAGAGGCAGCGGATTTCTGTCGTTACTACGCGGTGGAAGCCCGTGAGCATCTAGCCGATCCACAGGTCATGACGGGCCCGACCGGCGAGCACAACGAGCTGCGTATGCATGGACGAGGCGTGCTGCTATGCATCAGCCCTTGGAACTTCCCGCTGGCTATTTTTCTTGGCCAGATCAGTGCGGCGCTGGTGACCGGCAACGCCGTCGTTGCGAAACCCGCCGAACAAACACCGCTGGTTGCCCACCGGGCGGTCGAACTTTTCTATCAGGCCGGGCTGCCCGAGGACGTACTGGCCTTTCTCCCCGGCGACGGAGCCCTTGGGGCTAGATTGACCAAGGATCCGCGCGTCACTGGCGTGGTCTTTACCGGCTCCACGGGCACTGCGCGCCGGATCAACCAATCGCTCGCAGAGCGGGATGGCCCCCTGCCGATGTTGATTGCCGAGACCGGGGGCCAGAACGTCATGATCGTTGATTCTTCAGCCCTGCCGGAGCAGGTGGTGCGCGATGTCATCAACTCTGCCTTTCACTCGGCGGGCCAGCGCTGCTCGGCGCTGCGTATCCTCTGCGTTCAGGAGGATATTGCCGATCGTTTATTAACGATGCTGGCCGGCGCAATGCGTGAGTTGAGCGTTGGCAATCCCACCTTGCTGTCGACCGACATTGGGCCAGTGATCGACCCCGGCCAACAGCAGATGCTCGAGCAACACGCCCGCCGGATGCAGAAGGAGGCGCGGCTGATCGCTCGAGTCCGTCTGCCGGAAGACCTGCCGGAAGGACACTGGTTTGCCCCTGTCGCTTTCGAGATAAGCAGCTTCGATCAGCTTGACGGTGAAATCTTCGGACCTGTTCTCCACATTATTCGCTATCGGGCCCGCGATTTAGACCCACTGATTGATCAGATCAACGGTATGGGCTTCGGCTTGACCCTCGGCATCCACAGTCGTATTGATCGCGTCCAGAATCACATCATGGATCGCGTCGAGGTCGGTAATGCCTACGTCAACCGGAACATGACCGGTGCGGTCGTCGGCGTTCAACCCTTCGGCGGGGAGGGCCTGTCCGGCACGGGCCCCAAAGCAGGCGGGCCACACTATCTGGCGCGCATGTGCAGCGAACGCACCCGAACGATCAATACCGCGGCAGTTGGAGGCAACGCTTCGCTGCTAGCGCTGTCCGATGAATAAGCTGACCGGAGACCCGACACATTGAGCCGTTCTTTGAACCCCAAAGGATTAGCAACCGCGCATGTATGAGCAGTTCTATGGGCTAAGCGAGCGTCCGTTCTCGATTACGCCCAACCCGCGATTCGTCTATTTGAGCCAGCGTCACCAGGATGCGCTGGCCCATCTGCTCTATGGCGTAGGGCAGGGCGGCAGTGGCGGGTTTGTTCAGCTCACCGGTGAAGTCGGCACGGGGAAGACAACGCTGTGCCGGCTTGTCCTCGAGCAGGTGCCCGAACGCACCCGCATCGCGCTGATCCTCAACCCGATGCTGGACCCGCCGGAGCTTCTCAAAGCGATTTGTGACGAGCTTGAGGTCGAAGTCTCGGCGTCGTGTCGTTTGCAGGCACTGCAGGGACAGCTGAATCAGTTCCTGCTGGATTGCCATTCGAAGGGTGAGCGCGTTGTGCTGATCATCGACGAGGCACAGAATATGAGTCGGGAGGCGCTGGAGCAGATTCGCCTGCTGACCAATCTCGAGACAGCCACCGACAAACTGCTGCAAATCATCCTTCTCGGTCAGCCCGAGCTTCGGCATCTGCTTGCACGGCCTGAACTGCGCCAGCTGGCCCAAAGAATCACCGCCCGGTACCATCTCGATCCATTGAATGCCAGCGAAACGGCGCATTACGTGCGCCATCGTCTAGCAGTCGCGGGTTCTGAGCGCTGCCCATTTAAACGCGAAGCACTTAAGGCGCTCTACGCCGAGTCCGGAGGCGTTCCCAGGCTGATCAATATCATCGCTGACCGCGCTCTCATGGCCGGATACGCGCATGAGCTCGACGCGATCGAGCCACGGACCGTTCACGATGCAGCGCGTGAGGTGGCCGGCGACGAGTGGGATGAGGGCAGCGGCTGGTTGCGAGGTGCACTCGCCGGCGTGGTCATGACCATCGTCTTGCTCGGCGGGGCGGGGCTGGTCTGGACCATGCAGCGGGCGCCGGAGTCTGACGCCTCGAGTCCGAATCCAGCCTGGATGGTCGCGCTGGAACAGGCCAACCTGCCGCAGTCGGCCGCTGAACTGGCCAGCCACTGGCCATCCTTGTCTCAGATATCGATCGAACAGGCCTGCAAAGAAGAGCTCAACGAAGCCTCTGAAAGCGGTGCCGCCTGTCTACTCAAGCGCGGAAGTTGGCGCTTTATCGAGGCCTTGGGCCTGCCGGTTATACTTCGACTCGAAGGCCCCGACAGCGCACATCTGGTTGTCATTGGCATTCAGGGCGACTCGGTGCTACTCAGTCACCGAGGGCAGGAAATCACAGCACCCTTGATCCAGCTGGACCGTCGCTGGATGGGTGAATTTTTCGTCGCCTGGCCGGACGACGGCACGATTCTGAAAGTCGGTGATCGCGGCGATGCGGTTGTGACCATGAAATCGCTGGCGATCGGCGCGCCCGGCCTGGCCTGGTCTGGCTCAGTCGATGAAGTCTACAACCAGGAGTTTGCCCAATGGGTCGAACAGTTCCAAAGGTTCCATGGTCTGCGCAGTGACGGTATGATCGGACCGGAAACACGTCTGTATCTTGGGGTTCCGAACCAGTCCGGCGCCCGCCTTTTTACCAGTCTCGACGGAGTGGAATAAACCGTGTCGTTCATCCTTGATGCATTGCGAAAATCCGATCGGCGACGGCAAATGAACGATTCGCCTGATCTTTCGGCGCCCGCCGTCGAATCTGCGGTCACCGAGTCACGCGCACCGTCTAGGTCGCGATTCGTTCTGCTTATGGGCCTGCTTCTCCTGATTGCTGCGTTGGTGCTCGCTTATTTTCAGCGGGACCAAATCGAGCGTCAGTGGATCGCCTGGACGGGCCCCGTTGAGTCGGCCGGACCGGCCGAGCGCGGACCGGAGCCGGTCGATCCGCTGTCGCTTAGTGTTGATGGAGGCAACGCAATTGATGATCCGGCCGCGGAGGCCTACCGTGAGCGGCTGGAAACACAGCGCGAACGTCTGGTCAGCGACCCGGAAGCCGCCCAACAGGAAATCGAGCGACTGGTGGCGACACAGGCGGATGGGCGCGCGAGGTCAGATCGTGAACAATCGTCGAACGACCAGGGCCCTGAAACCGATTCGCCAAGCCGGGGCCAAAGAGTGAGTCGACCCGCACCGCAGCGCAATCGGACCGTGGCCTCGACAGAGCAGATGGCTGAGATTCAGCGCCGATTGGACGAGGCGGAGCGACGACGACAGCTGGCAGAGGCCGATGGCGATTCCAGTCCGCCGGGAAGCGATGTCGCCCAAGAGATTAGCGAGCAGGGCAAGTCCGATGAGACGTCTGTCGATGGGTGGACGCCCGCGGCATCGGAATACGTCCGCGCCTGGGAATTACCCCTGTCAGTACGACGCTCCCTGCCGGCGTTGACGCTCAATATTCACGTCTTCTCGGAGGAGCTCGAACGGCGCTTCGTCCTGATCAACGGCGAGCGTTACATTAATGGTGACGAACTGCCCGACGGCGCACGCCTGGTCGACATTCGGCGCGAGGGCGCAGTGGTGGATTATCGAGACTACCGATTCCTGCTTGAGCCGTGAGGTCCTACTATCACCGGGACCGCGCGATTCCGGTGTGGCCCACGGTCTTGATCACAATCGCCTCGCTGCTGCTTATTTTTTTCGCAATTCAGCTCGCGTCCGGCGATCAGAATCTCATCTGGATCCAGCGTATGGCCTTTGTGCCAGCCTCGGTGATGCAGGTACTTTCCGATCCCTGGCCACAGTGGCTGAAGGCCGAAAGCCTGCGCCTGTTCTCTGCCTTGTTTCTTCACGTGGAGTGGCTTCATCTGATCGGAAATCTGGCCTATCTCTGGGTCTTCGGAATCACCGTGGAGCGTGCCGTGGGTCACTGGCGCTTTTTGTTGCTGTTCCTGCTGCTCGGCGGGATCGCCAATTCCGTCGTGGCCTGGCAGCTTGCTGAAAGTGCGCGCCCGGTTATTGGTGCCAGCGGCGGAGTATCGGCCATCATTGGCGTCTATTTGGCGCTTTTCCCGAGCAGGAGGATGGGCCTTTGGTTGCCGCTGGGGCTTTACCTGCAGTTTGCCCGTGTACCGGCGCTTCTCGTGATTGGGTCTTGGTTTGCCCTGCAGTTGTTGTTTAGCGTCGTTGGCCCTATTTCCGGCGATGTGGCATGGTGGTCGCATATCGCCGGCTTCGTTCTTGGACTGTGTGCAGCGCTACTCCTGCGTTTGATTCCCGGCCAGGTCAATCTAAGGCTAAGAGAAGATGACTGATGGCGTTCTTCACGCCCTCGATTTTCCTGTTCAACGCTCATTCGATCGAGTCACACCGAGCTAGAGAGAAACAATGTTCAAAATTACCTTTTTCAATCACGGCAAGATTTACGAATTGTTCTGCGACAAGGTTTACGGCAGTGAATTGGCCTATGGCTTCGTCGAGATTTCCGGCTTGATCTTCGACGACGAGTCCTCGCTGGTGATTGACCCGACCGAAGAGAAGATGCGGGAGGAATTTGCCGATGTTGAGGTCATGCATTTGCCGGCGCACGCAATCGTACGCGTCGAAAAAGTCCGCAAACGTGGAGCCTGTGTAATTCGCGATTCACAGCTCGGAGAAAAGGTCACGCCCCTCCCAGTCGGTAATCCGAGAAAACAAAAATAGTCGGACCCAGGCTTTGCTCCATGGCGTGTATCGATGTCGACCACGTCGCTGCGCTCCAAGCGCCTGGTCGCACCGGGTTGGCTGTGCTAAGGTTCTGCGCTGGTTTAGAGCTGGCTTGAGCTTGAAATTCCATGGCAAATAACGACAAAAGCATCTCCCCGAATACACCCGATCTTTCTGGCCAGCGCACCTGGCTCGAGCGCGCACTGAACTTCATTGAAGTGGTTGGCAACAAACTGCCAGACCCGGCGGTTCTGTTCTTCCTTCTGATGATCGCTGTCTGGATCGCGTCAGCCTTCCTGTCCCAGTTCACCTTCTCTGCGGTCCATCCGAGTACGGGCGAACCACTCCAGGTGGTCAACCAGCTCGCCGGCGACCAGATGGTCAATTTCCTGGTCAACATGGTGTCGGTCTTCGTGAACTTCGCCCCACTGGGAATCGTGCTTGTTGCCCTGCTCGGGGTGGGCGTCGCCGAGCACACCGGTTTCGTCAATGCTGCCCTTCGCAGGCTCCTCGGCTGGACATCGGTCAGCCTGTTGACGCCAATGCTGATTCTGATCGCAATTCTCAGCAACATCGTTGTCGATGCCGGCTACGTGGTTGTCATCCCGCTGGGTGCGGTAATGTTCTACGCTGCCGGACGCCATCCACTGGCGGGCATCGCAGCGGCATTTGCTGGAGTTTCAGGCGGATTCTCCGCCAATTTCGTCCCCTCGGCGATTGATCCCTTACTTGCCGGCATTACTCAGGCGGCAGGTCAGGTCGTCGACCCCGACCTCTACATCAACCCACTGGCCAACTGGGGGTTTATGGCGGCTTCCACGCTGCTGATTGTCGGCGTTGGCTGGTGGCTGACAGATAAGGTTATAGAACCGCGGCTGATCAAAGATACGCCCGTCGATGGCGACATGTCGGAGATGCCCGAGCTCAAGGCGCTTTCGCCAGCTGAATCCAAGGGTCTAAACTGGGCCGTTCTAAGTATTGTGCTTGCGGCAGCGCTGCTGACAATCGCTGTACTGATTCCCGGGTCGCCGCTCCGAGACCCCAATCCAGAGCTTTCCTTCTTCGACAGCATTTCCTCGTTCGGCTCGCCATTGATGCGCTCCATCGTGCCCCTGATCTTTCTGTTTTTCCTGATTCCGGGCATCGTGTATGGGTACGTTGCCGGCACCATCGACAGCCACAAAGACATCATCACCGGCATGAGCAAGGCCATGGAATCCATGGGCTACTACATCGTCATGGCGTTTTTCGCGGCTCAGTTCATCGCAGCGTTCACCAATTCCAACATCGGCCTTCTGATGGCAATCAACGGTGCCGACTGGTTGGGCAGCCTCAATCTGCCTCCTCAGTTCACGATCGTCGGCATCATTGGCCTGACGATCTCGGTCAATCTTTTCGTCGGCTCGGCCTCTGCCAAGTGGCTAATCATTGCGCCGATCTTCGTGCCGATGCTCATGAATCTCGGCATCTCCCCGGAGTTGACCCAGGCGGCCTATCGCGTTGGAGATTCCAGCTCCAACATCATCACGCCGCTTTTGCCGTACTTTCCCCTGATCGTCGTTTTCTGCAAGCGCTATTTCAAAGAAGCCGGTATAGGAACGCTGATTTCGATGATGCTGCCGTATTCGATTGTGCTGGCGGTCGGATGGACGATCTTCTTGCTGATCTATTGGGCCCTGGGAATTCCACTCGGCCTGCAGGCCAGCTACACCTACGGCGGATAGGCTCTGGCGGGCTCGCGGGTGATCGGGGCGTGGTCTGGTTCTGCAGGCGGCTCGACCAACGCCGATGGCGGCACCAAATCGATGCCTTCGGCGATCAACTCACCGATCGCCAGCTCGAGAAAATCCAGCGTCGCCTCGCGCGGATGGGCGATCGCTATCGCCGTGCCCTGGCGATGGGCCAGCGCGATGAACTGCCTCCAGGCATGCAGGAGGTCATCGGGATCGTCAGAGTGATCAAGAAACACCTTCCGGCGCAGCGTCATCAGACCGCCACTGCTCGCGATATATTCCAACTGGCTTGACGCCACCGTGCGACTGTCCATGACGATTAGAGGTCGCAATCGGCTCTGATTGACCAAGCCGATCGCGGCGACCAGGCGCGCGACCGCATCGGCATCAGACGTAAATTCGCTGCCCTGATGGTTATTAATACCGATCGCTCCCGGCACCATCGCCAACTGCTTGAGTAGATGATCGCGCATGGTTGGCGCGCTCCAGCCGGCGTCTAGACAGGTCAGACCGGACTGGCAGTTGTCGTGATGCAGACCTGCCATCGGCAGGTGGACCCAGAGCTCTCGGCCCTGCTGTTCCGCCTGCCTCGCCAGGTAGCCGGCCAGCGGGCCCTCAGGAATGATCGCAATAGCCACGGGCCGGTCGAGCGCCATCGCGCGCTGATCAAGCTGCCACTGGAAACCCACATCGTCGATCACGATGGAAACGCGAGGATTGTCAGCGCACGCGGCAGCGCAGCCTAAGCAAAGAAGCAGAAAAACTAGCCGGCCAATAAGCCGGCCAACTGGATGGTCGAGCGGATGATCGATCCAAGCGTCGATCTGGTGATCAATCATGAACGCGTTGTCATCGAGTGTCAGTCAGCCAGCCAGCGGGGTTGATCGGATCGCCGTTGCGCCGCAGCTCGAAATACAGCCCACTGTCCTCAACTCCGCCGGTGTTGCCCACGCTGGCGATGACTTCGCCGGGATTGACCCAATCGCCGACGTCTCGTAGCAAGGCTTCGTTATGAGCGTAGAGACTCATAAAGCCGTCACCGTGGTCGATGATCAGAATCAGACCGTAGCCGCGGAGCCAGTCGGCATAGGCCACCCGGCCGTGGCCGACAGCCTGAACGTTGGAACCGCTGTCTGCCGGAATCAGCCAACCGTTCCAGACCAGCTCACCCGATCGTCTCTGGCCGAAGCGGTGCCGGGGCTGGCCGCTGAGCGGGCGGGGCAGGCGGCCGCGAAGGCCCGCCATCGAGGGAACGTCGGCATCCGGCGGAATGTCGGCCAGGCTGGCTGCCAGCTGATCAACAAGCCGGGCTAGCTCACGCTCGTCCTCCTGCAGAGCAGCCAGCTGGTCCTGCTGGGTCTGGACACGCCTCTCGATGATCTGCAGAGCTGCCTCTCGCGTCTCGCGCGCGGCGGCCAGCTCAGCGATATTGGCATCCTGTCGATCGGCAAGCCGTCGCAGTTCACGCTGGGTGTCGAGCAATTCCAGGCGATTGCGCTCCAGTTCAGCGACGGTCTCCTGCAGCGATTCGACCACATTCAAGCGCTGGCGCGACAGGTAACCGTGGTAGGCGAGCTGGCGGTTCAGACGCCGCGGGTCATCCTGATTGAGCAGAATCTGCAGACGAGAAGGACTGCCCTGACGGTAGACAAAATTGAGCTGCTGCGCTAAAGCCTGTCCGATCGTCGCCAGCGAGTTCTGCAGCTCGGCGCGCTCTTGATCCAACGCGTTGATGTCTCCTTCAACGGTGGAAATTCGTTGCCCCGTCTCGCGACGTGCTCGCTCGACACTGGAAACTTCCCGCTCGGCGTCGGCGAGCTGGTCCAGGGCGGCATCGCGCTCACCTAGATCGGCCGAAAGACGCGCCTGGATCGCCGCAATTTCTGCGCGCACGGCATCCAGTCGTGCGGCCAGCTCGGCTTCGTCTTCAGTCTGGGTCTGGGCCGCCGCCAGCAGGGAAAAACACGCCAGGGTCAGCCAGCAGAGCCGGGCGATGCCGAGCTTCACGGAGTAATTTCAAGGGCTTGACAGTGAGCCAATGGACGACCGGTCATCGCCTCGGGGATATCTAGACCCAGGAGGCTCAGCATGGTCGGCGCGATATCACGCAGTGAGCCACTCGGCTCCATGGCAATCTCGCGAGGGCCGACGTAGACGAAGGGCACCGGATTAAGCGTATGCGCAGTGTGCGGCTGACCGGTCTCGGGGTCGGTCATCTGCTCGACGTTACCGTGGTCAGCGGTAATCAACAGCTCACCGCCGACCGCCACCGTGGCGTCAATGACCTCAGAGAGCAGCGCGTCCACGGATTCCACAGCCTTGACCGCGGCATCGAAGTGGCCTGAGTGTCCGACCATGTCTGGGTTGGCGACGTTGGCAATGATCACCTCATGCGCCCGCTTGCGAACCAGAGCGCTCAGTTGCCTGCTGAGGGCCGGGGCGCTCATTTCCGGCTGCAGGTCATAGGTTGCAACCTTAGGCGAGGGGATCAGGACTCGATCCTCGTTGGCAAACACCGTCTCCTCACCACCGTTGAAGAAGTAGGTGACGTGGGCGTATTTCTCGGTCTCAGCGATCCGGAGTTGATGCAAGCCGGCCCGCGAGAGCTCACCGCCAAACAGATCGGTCATTCGTTCAGGTTCGAAGGCTGCTGGACACGCTTGGTCGGCCTGATAGCGCGTCATGGTGACCATTGCACCGAGGGCCGGTCGATCCTGCTCAAAGGCATCAAAGCCGGGTTCAACGAAGGCGGCGGTCAGCTGGCGAGCGCGGTCGGCTCGGAAATTGATGAACAAGACCACGTCACCGTCGGCGACAGGAACTCCGCCAGCGATCGTCGTAGGTTCGACGAATTCGTCGTTTAAACCGCGCTCATAAGCCTGGGACAGGGCGGTTGTCGCCGTGGCAACATCTGCATGACCGCGGCCTTCAACGATTGCCTGCCAAGCGGCTTCAACCCGGTCCCAGCGGTTATCGCGATCCATCGCGTAGAAGCGGCCCGAAACGCTCGCGATTGAAGCCCTCGGGTCAGCATCGAGGACCGATTGCAGCTTCTTGATCGAAGGCTCCGCGCTGCGCGGCGGCATATCGCGCCCATCGAGGAAGGCATGCACGGCCAGCTTCTGGATCGAGTGGCCAAGGGCAAGTTTGATGGTCGCCAGCATATGCTCTTCGTGGCTATGGACGCCGCCGGGTGAAAGCAGGCCCATGACATGAACGGTCGAATTTCCCTCGACCGCCTGATCAAGCGCGGCGTTCAGGGCAGGGTTTGTTTCGAATTCCGAGGTCTCAATGGCTCGATCGATTCGAGTCAGCTCCTGGTAGACGATTCGGCCCGCGCCGATGTTCATATGACCGACTTCCGAGTTACCCATCTGCCCGTCGGGCAGGCCGACCGAGGTCCCGCAAGTCTCGAGTAGCGCGTGCGGCGCAGCGGGCCAAATACGATCCCAGGTCGGAGTTCTGGCGGCACTGATCGCATTATCGGCGGCCGGTTCACGATGGCCCCAGCCATCAAGGATTAGCAGAGTCAGCGGTCTTGGAGCGGGCATGGTTGAAACGTCAGTGATAAGCCTGTCAGGATTATCCCACACTCCCCGGAGCCATCGACACCCGATCCGGCCACAGGCTGGCAAGGGCCGGAAAAATGAAGGATAATGGGGGGCTAAGTTTTACAGAACCTGTCTTCATGGATCAACTCTACGAATTTATCGGCAATCACCCAATACTCAGTGGAGCCTTTGTCATTGTCTTGATCGCTTGGCTGGGTTGGGAAGTTGCGCGTCTCGGGCGCAAATGGCGCGAGCTGGACTCCCTCGCTGCGGTCCGTCTGATTAATCAGGATGACGCCGTCGTTATCGATGTCTCCAACAGCACTGACTATGCCAAAGGCCACATCGTCGGGGCGATCAACGTCACCCAGTCGCGCATTGAATCGGGCAACAAGGAGCTGCTTAAGCTCAGCGAACGGCCCGTTCTGATCTACTGCAAGAACGGACAGAACTCGCCGGCCGTCGCCAACAAGCTTGTGACGCTGGGCTTTACCGACGTCAACGTACTGGCTGGCGGACTGGCCCAATGGCTGGCCGATCAGCAGCCGATCAGCCGCGCCAAGGGCTCGGGCAAGGCCAAGGACCGCAGCGCTCAAAGCAAAGGCAAGGGCGGCAAGAAAAAGAAGCGCGACCGGTCCAGCAAGGACGGACAAGCTCAGGCCAGTCAAGAACAGCCCAAAGACGATCAGTCATCCGAATCGCCGTCGCAAGCATCTGAATCATCCGATTCAGGCACGCGGCGCGGGTCGAAGGGCAAGGCCGCCGACGAAAGCGCAGTCTGAGCTTGCCCTGCCTACGATCTGACTCCACATAAACGAGGCTGCCGAGCAGAGTTCTCGTAGCAACATACCCTTCAATTCACATTCGATCGCAGATAGCGACAAGGACACAATCACCATGGCAGAAGAAAACCAGGGCGCGGCTCAGGAAGACCGCGACGTACAGATGGTCGTTCAGCACGTCTTTCTTAAAGACACCTCATACGAGGCCAAGTCTCCGCATGAAATGGACGGCGCCGATGGCCAGCCAGACATGAACGTTAACCTGTCTCAGCGTACAAACCAGATCGACGAAGGCCGCTTCGAGGTCGTGCTAACGGTCACATTGACCGCCAAGCAGGGCGACCAGACCGCCTTTCTGTGCGAGGTCCAGTACGGCGGAATTTTTCAGTTCTCCGGATTCACCGAGCAGCAGATGCCGTACGCACTGAACGTTCTGTGCCCGAACGTCTTGTTTCCCTACAACAGGACGCAGATCTCCAGCATCGTTGCCGCCGGTGGATATTTCATGCCGCCGATCCAGCCAATAAACTTTGAGTCGATCTTCCGTCAGCGTATGCAAGAGGCGCAGGCCGGCCAGACCGAACAGACCGGTCAGGCCTGAATCGGGCAATGATCGTCACCGTTCTCGGGGCCGGCTCCTGGGGCACCGCGCTGGCCATGCAGCTGGCGCGGCAGGGACATGATGTTCGGCTCTGGGCCCGCGACTCGGACCAGGCGGTCATCATGCAGACCGAGCGCATTAATCGGCGCTACCTGCCGGATTTTGAACTGGCTGAGAACATCACCATCGACCACGACATGGACGCCTGCCTCGAGGGTTCTGAGCGTCTCCTCGTAGTCACGCCCAGCCACGCATTCCCGGAAACACTTGAGCGAATTGCGCCCTATTTGACGCCGGAAATCGGCCTGGCCTGGGCCAGCAAAGGATTTGAGCCGGGTAGCGGGCGGCTGCTGCACGTGGTCGCGGCGGACCGCTTCGGGCCCGACATGCCCCTGGCCCTGGTCACCGGACCCTCCTTTGCCAAAGAAGTCGCCG